>Ga0156771_122_pt1 | contig 66920 bp, 59 predicted proteins | sample RifOxyD3_FD_116170 | JGI IMG/M metagenome (GOLD analysis project Ga0156771, IMG submission 116170) | Burkholderiales bacterium RIFOXYD12_FULL_59_19 | reverse complement strand
AGGGTGGCCCTGGGTTTCGTACTGGCTGCGGATTGGCGCTTTGAAGGCTTCTTCTTCGGCGGCGCTCCACTGCCCGCCCTTGAGTTCGATGCCGTCGCGGCGCACCGTGGCCAGCACACTGGCGGCCTGCTCGCCGCCCATCACCGAAATACGCGCGTTGGGCCACATCCACAAAAAGCGCGGGCCAAAGGCACGGCCACACATGCCGTAGTTGCCGGCGCCAAAACTGCCACCAATGATGATGGTGAATTTGGGCACGGCCGCAGTGGCCACGGCGGTGACCATCTTGGCGCCGTTGCGGGCAATGCCTTCGTTCTCGTATTTGCGCCCGACCATGAAGCCGGTGATGTTCTGCAAAAACACCAGCGGAATCTTGCGCTGGCAACAGAGTTCGATGAAATGCGTGCCTTTCAGCGCCGATTCGCTGAACAAAATGCCGTTGTTGGCGATGATGCCGACCGCCATACCCTCAATGCGGGCAAAGCCGCAAATCAGCGTGGTACCAAAACGCGACTTGAATTCGTCAAAGTCGGAGTCATCAACAATGCGGGCAATGATCTCGCGCACATCAAAAGGTTTGCGGGTGTCCACCGGAATCACGCCATACAGTTCTTGGGCGGCGTACTTGGGCGCGGCGGGTGCATGGTCGGTGGCAACCACCGGCTTGCCCTTGTTCAGGTTTTTCACGGCAGTGCGGGCCAGCGCCAGCGCGTGCATGTCGTTTTGCGCCAGGTGGTCGGCCACGCCTGACAGGCGTGTGTGCACGTCGCCACCACCCATGTCTTCGGCGGTCACCACCTCGCCGGTGGCCGCCTTCACCAAGGGCGGGCCGCCCAGAAAGATGGTGCCCTGGTTCTTGACGATGATGGCCTCGTCGCTCATGGCCGGTACATAGGCGCCGCCCGCCGTACAGCTGCCCATGACCACGGCAATTTGCGCCAGGCCCAGCGAGCTCATGGTGGCCTGGTTAAAAAAGATGCGGCCAAAATGGTCACGATCCGGGAACACCTCGTCCTGATTGGGCAGGTTGGCCCCGCCCGAGTCCACCAGATAAATGCAGGGCAGCCGGTTTTGCTGCGCCACCTCTTGCGCACGCAGGTGTTTTTTGACGGTCATCGGGTAATAGGTGCCACCTTTGACCGTGGCGTCGTTGCAGACAATCATGCAGTCGACCCCCTCAATGCGGCCAATGCCGGCAATCAGGCCGGCACCGGGGGCGCTGTCGGAGCCATCGCGGTCCGGGTACATACCCAAAGCCGCCAGGGGTGACAGCTCCAGGAACGGCGTGCCGGGGTCAAGCAGCATCTGCACCCGGTCGCGCGGCAGCAGTTTGCCACGCGCCGTGTGTTTGGCACGGGCCGCGTCGCCGCCCCCCATCTCGACCTGGGTCACCTTGGCGTTCAGGTCTGCCACCAAAAGGCGCATGGCGGCAGCGTTGGCGGAAAAGTCGGCAGAGCGGGCGTTAAGTTTTGTCTCCAGAACGGACATGGCATGCTTTCGGTAAGTCAGATGGGTCGTCGCTTTGGCACGTGATTGTGATCGGACAAGCATAGAACGACAAGTCAAACAAGGTCGGTCATCCGGGTTGCAAATCGTGCCAAATCTTTGTCATACTTTGCACCATGCCAGATTCAACCCACACCAACCACCACGCAGCCCTGCCCTCCCCTTTGGTGTCCCCGATCAAAGGGGCGGCAGTGACCCCCATTGCCTTTGTCCAGGCCATTGTTCAGGCTTACGAAAAATATGGACAAAACCCGGCGCAGGCCTTGCAGTCGGCACAAATCAAGCCAGAGTTTTTGCAAGATCCGGCACACCGGATCAGTGCCCTGCAAATGGAGCGCATCTCTGGCGCCGCCATGCAGGAACTCGATGACGAAGCGCTGGGCTGGTTCAGCCGCCGCTTGCCCTGGGGCAGCTATGGCATGCTGGCGCGCGCCTCCATCAGCGCCCCCACCCTGGGCGTGGCTTTGCAACGCTGGTGCCGCCACCATGGCTTGCTCACCGATGACATCACGCTGCAGCTGCAAGCCACCAAAGACATCGCCACCATCAGCATCACCGAAAACAGACCACTCGGTACGTTGCGCGAGTTCTGCCTGGTCTCGATGCTGCGCAATTTTCTTGGCCTCGCCAGTTGGCTGATCGACTCACGCATTGACGTGCAGAACGCACAGTTTCCGTTTGCAGCACCTGCACACAGGGATGTTTATGGGGTGCTGTTTTCCGGCCCCACCAGCTTTGATGCCGCAAGCGTCGCCATCAGTTTTGATGCCCGCTACCTGGCCCTGCCCCTGCGGCGCAGTGAGGCGGCTTTGCAACACATGCTCAAGCGTGCCTTGCCCTTGACCGTGCTGCAGTACCGGCGCGACCGCCTGCTGGTGCAACGGGTACGCCAGATGCTTGCGGCACGGCCCGAACAAAGCCACAGCGCCGAAGACCTGGCCGCGTTGTTGCACATGTCACCGCGCACACTGCACCGGCAACTCAGGGACGAAAGGGCATCACTGCAAGCCTTGAAAGATGAAGTCCGCCAGAGCAAGGCCAGTGAACTGCTGTTGCGAACCCAGCGTCCGGTCAAACAGGTGGCACAGGCCTCGGGCTTTCAGAACGAAAAAAGCTTTATTCGCGCGTTTCGGAGCTGGACCGGCCAATCACCCGCCGAATTCAGACAGACGGGTGGCGTCGCAGCTGAGTCAAACAGCGGTTAACAAGCCGGGCACTTCGGCCATGTCGCGAAACACCTGGCTCGCGCCCGCCAGCAGCAGGGCAGCATCCCCAACCGCTTGCGGGCTGTAGGCCCATACGGTGGCGCCAGCCGCTACACCTGCCGTGACACCCACCGTGGTGTCTTCGATCACCAGGCACTGACGCCCTGACACGTTCAGGTGCCCGGCAGCCGCCAGGTAGACGTCGGGTGCGGGTTTGGAGCGCGGCATTTCATGGCCGCTGAAAACGCGCCCCACAAAAAAACCCAGCAAGTCCACCTTGTGCAACTGCATTTCCACCTTGAAACGGTCAGCACCCGAGGCGCAGGCAATACGCCCCCGGGTGGCATCATGCGCCGCCTGCACCGCGGCCCTGGCGCCCGGGATCACCGTCAGGGCGTCACTGAGGGCCTGATTGCGCCGCTGGTAAAAGTCATTTAACCAGTCCTGCGTCAAGGGCTGGCCGGTGCGTGCCTCGATCTCGGCACGTTCTTCACGCACGGTTTTACCCACAAAGTAGGCCATACATTCGGCCAGCGTCATGGACCAGCCAGACGCTTCGAGCATGTCACGCAGCACCTGGTTGGTCAGGGGCTCACTGTCAACCAGAACACCGTCACAGTCGAACAAAATTGCTTCAAATTTCATGGCACCTCATCTTGATACGGCTTGTTTTTGTCGGCATTTTGGGGCACATCAGGCGGCCTTGTCGTGACGGCGCGCCTTGTGTTGCGCCATGGTTTCCACCGGTGCCCCCTGCTTGACCCACTCGGTAAAACCGCCGTCGATGTGCGCCACGTTGGTCATCCCCATGTTTTGCAAGGCCTGGGTGGCCAGCGCGCTGCGCCAGCCGGCACCACAAAACAAAATGTACTCCTTGGACTCATCACCAAAAACCGGCTTGTAATAGGGCGACGCCGGGTCCACCCAAAATTCCAGCATGCCGCGCGGCGCATTGATGCAACCGGGCACTGTGCCCTCACGCTCAAGCTCGCGCACGTCACGAATGTCAACCACTTGCACGTGGGGATCGTCCAGACGCGCCTTGACGTCTTCAACCGAGTAGGTTTTAACCTGGGCCATGGCCTCGGCCACGAGTTGTTGGTAGCCTTTGGTGATCGGCATGAGGAGTCTCCTGTTAGAAAAATAAGTGCTTACTTTACTTGCGCCAGAACTGAGGGACAAACAACACGATAACTGCCAACAACTCGAGGCGTCCCAGCAACATGGACACAACACAAATCCAAGTCTGAAAATCAGTGAGCACGCCAAAATTGGCAGCCGGCCCCACGTCGCCCAAGCCAATTCCAATATTGTTCATGGTCGCAACGATGGCAAAAAACGCTGTAGTGATGTCCAACCCGGTGAGCAACATCAGCATGGTCAAGCCAATCGTGCTGGCCCCGTAAATGAGCATGTAGGCCATAACAGCAGCAATCATGGTCGCGGGAATGGTGGTGTGCCCCAGCGTCACCGGGTTCACCACCCGCGGGTGGATAGCGCGCACCAGCTCGCGGCGCGACTGCTTGATGAGCAGCACCATACGCACCATCTTGATGCCGCCCCCGGTGGAACCCGCACACGACACAAAAGTGCCCAAAAACATCATCCAGACCGGTGCAAATACGGGCCAGAGACTGAAATCGGTCGCGGCATAACCGGTGGTGGTGGCGATCGACACCACATGGAAAGCAGCGGTGCGCAGGGCCACCAGCGGCTGCTCGACACTGCCATGAAACAACAGCAAGGCCGCCAGGCCCAGGGCTGAACCAAGCAGCACAAACACATAGGCGCGTACCTCGGTGTCGCGCCACATCGACCGGAACGAGCGCGACCGCCAGACAATAAAATAACGCGCAAAGCTGATGCCTGACAGCGCCATGAAAAAGATCGCCACCAGCTCGATGTCACGCGAGTTCCAGAATCCAAAACTGGCATCATGCGACGAAAACCCACCCAGACCCATGGTGCTGCACATGTGCATAAAGGCGTCGGCCCAGCTCATGCCCGCCTGGTGGTAGGCGAGCATACAGACCGTGGAGAACACAAAATACACGCTCCACAAACCCCGTGCGGTTTCAGCAATACGCGGCGTCAGGCGCGCGTCTTTCATGGGGCCTGGCGTTTCCGCCTTATAAAGCTGCACCCCCCCCAAACCCAGCAGCGGCAGCACCGCCACCACCAGCAGGATCACCCCCAGGCCGCCGATCAACTGCAGAAAACAGCGCCACACATTGACCGACACCGGCAAGGCATCCAGCCCCGAAATCACGGTGGAGCCGGTGGCGGTGAGGCCGCTCATGGTTTCAAAATAAGCATCGGTCCAGCTCAGGCCGTCAATGGCCAGCACCAGGGGTATTGCCGAGCAGGCGGGCAGCACCGTCCAGACCAGATTGACCAGCAAAAAACCATCGCGTGGCATCAGCTCCCGGTGAAAACGGCTGGTGAGCAACCACAGTGTCAGGCCCAGAACCAGCGTGATAGCCATGCTGTACAACCAGACATCGACCATCGCCGGCGCGTCAAGCTGCCAAGCCCAGGCCATGGGCACCAAAAGCAGCGCGGCATAACCCACCATGATGCGGGCCAGGATGTTGAAAACAGGCGCCAGACTGGACATGGCCTAAAAAAAGCTGGCGCTCACCTGAAACAATTTTTCCACCGGCTTGAGCAAACGTTTGTTGGGGATGAAGATGATGATGTGGTCTGCCTCCTGGATCACCAGGTCGTGGTGCGGCATCAACACCTCACAATTGTGCCCGTCGCCGCGCACAATCACACCAAAGCGGGCCCCATCAGGCAGCTTGACCTGCTCAATACGCCGCCCCACCAACTGGGACGACTTGGCGTCGCCCCGTGCCACGCCTTCCAGCGCCTCGGCCTCGCCGCGGCGCAAGCTGTGCACCGCTGCCAGCGCACCGCGGCGCACATGCACCAGCAGTTCACCAATCACGGTTTGCGCCGGAGAAATGGCAATGTCAATGGTGCTGCCCTGCATCATCTCGGCATAAATGCGCCGGTTGATCAAGGCAATCACCCGCTTGGCACCGAGCCGCTTGGCCAGCATGGCCGACAGAATGTTGTCTTCATCGTCGTTGGTCAGCGAGATAAACAAATCCATTTGTCCCACGCCCTCGTCAAGCAGCAGGTTTTCGTCGGCCGAGTCGCCTTCGAGCACCAACATGTCAGACGGCAGCTCCCCCGCCAGGTAGGTGCAACGCTTGTGGTCGCGTTCAATGATCTTGACCTGACACTGACCCACCAGACTACGCGCCAGCCGCAGCCCCACCTTGCCGCCGCCCGCAATCATGACGCGACGCACCGGCTGGTCGTGGTTGTGGATGGCGCGCAGCACATCCCGGATTTTTTCCTTGTCGGCCAGCACAAAGACCTCGTCACCCGCCAGCACGCGGGTATCGGGCGCCACCGGCACTTCAGCGTCCTGCCGGTACACCGCCACCACACGCATCTCGGCCCAGGGAAACAGATGGCGGAATTCACCAATGGTGTGGTTGACCAGGGCACTGCCTTGCGCGGCACGCATGGCGATCAGGTGCGCCCGGCTGCGCGAAAATTCGAGCACCTGCAGTGCTTCGGGGTAGTCGATGAGTTTGTGGATGTAATGCATCACCGACTCTTCGGGGCAAATCACATGGGTCACGCCAAAGCCGGTCTTGCCCAGCAAGGCATCACCCTCAATAAACTCGGGTGAGCGCAGGCGCGCCACGGTAATGGGGATGCCAAACACGTCGTGCGCCACCTTGCAGGCGGTCAAATTGGTTTCGTCGAGTGCGGCGCAAGCCACAAAAAGATCGGCGTCCTCGGCACCGGCGCGGCGCAGCACCGACGGCTGGATGCCATTGCCCGGCACACCACGCAAGTCCAGCCGGTCTTCCAGGTCGCGCAGCAGCTCGGGGTCAGGGTCAACCAGGGTAATGTCGTTTTGCTCGGAAACCAGGCTTTCGGCCACACTTTCGCCAACCCGCCCAGCTCCCAGAATGATGATACGCATAAAGGGTGCCTTGTTTTCCAGGCATCATAACGGAGCGCGGTGCGCTACTTACTGGCGCTGCGGCGCCCACCAAAGCGACAGCGGTAGCGCCCACAGATTGTCTCCAAACGGCACCACCTCGCGCCCGGCATACAACACAATGCCACGCTGAAATAGCGCGCTTTCTGTTTCCTGCAAATGGCGCAAGCCCTTGAAGTCTTTGCCATCCACGGTGGCACTGGCCTTCACTTCAATGCCGGTAATCTGGCCCAAACGATTTTCCAGCACAAAGTCGACCTCGATATTGGTTTGCGTTCGGTAATGCCACAGTGACAGGCGCAGCGATGAAAACGCAACATGTTTAAGTCACTCACTCAGAACCCATGTTTCCACTATGCCACCTGGCAAACCCGGCCTAGCCGCCAGACTTTCGGCCGTAGCAGCAAGGAAGTAACACAACATGCCGCTGTCAGGCAGAAACACCGTGGGCGCTTTAACCAGCCGTTTTCCCGGGTTGCGTTCCCAAGACGGCAGCCGCACCACCAAAAACAGCATTTCGAGCAAGGCAAAGTAACACAACATCACATCGGCTGAGCCCGTCAACAGGAAACGTCCCGGCTGGCGGTTTCGATCTACGGCCGCCTTGATGGGCAAAAAAAGCTCGGGGGCGCGCTGCACCTCATCCAATGTGACCTGGCCCTGTAGCCCATTGATGAACCCCGCCGGGTCTGACCTGGCTGCCTTCAGCACCACGGGGTCGTCCAGCGTGAGGTATCTGCGCGGCTCCGGATCGGCTCGCGCCAGCATTTGAACCAAGGTGCTTTTGCCGCTTTGGCGCGCACCGTTGATGACGACAACAGGCGTGTCGGCCAAAGCTGCAACAAGTTGCGAAGTGATGTGTCTGGTGTGCATACGCACATTTCAACCACCTAGCCATCAGCTCATGGCAACTTCGTCCGCCCAGACCGTGAAGCGCCGCAACGTGTTGGGCCCAAAAGTGCTGGTCAGCGCCACGTCGCAGGCATCGCGGCCGCGGGCCATCAACACACGGCCAATACGCGGTGTGTTGTTGCGCGCATCAAAGGTGTACCAGCGGTCTCCCAGAAAAGCTTCAAACCAGCCGGCAAAGTCCATCGGGCCTGGAATCGGCGGGATACGAATGTCACCCAGGTAGCCGGTGCAATAACGCGCCGGGATGTTCATGCAGCGGCACAGGGTAATGGCCAGGTGGGCGTAATCCCGGCACACGCCCTGGCCTTCGTTAAAGGCTTCCCAGGCCGTGCGCGTGCGCCGGGCGTGGTGGTAGCCAAATTCAATGCGTTGGTGCACAAAATCGCAAATCGCCTGCACCCGTGCCCAGCCAGTAGGGCCGGCGCCAAACTGCTGCCAGGCGATGTTGGAAAGCTGATCGGTCTCACAGTAGCGGCTGCCCAGCAAATACACCAGCACCGATTCGGGCAGGTGCTCCACCGGCGTCTGCTCAACCCAGGGCGCCACCACATCGGGCAGGCCGCTGTCATTGACCAGCGCATCGGTGCGCAACACCAGTCTGCCCGCCGGGGCGACGATGCGGCTGCACCAGTTGCCAAACAGGTCGCGGTAGGCGCTGATCGGCACCGCCGGACTGGTCACCAGAATGTCCGGGCACACCAGATCGCTTGCCCGCGAATGGTGGATGTTGAGCGACAAAAGCATCGGTGTCGGTCCGGGGCATTCATATTCCATCTCAAAGCCGACGCGAAGGCGTAGCCTGGTGTCATGGTTCTGATGCGCGGGATCACCGGCTGTGTAGTTCAGGTTGATCAAGAGGTGCTCCAGATGAGAGATGAAGGTGCCGGGCTTTGACCCAAGTCAGGCGAGTTTAGGCGGCAGTGCTGTCAGAGAACTGTGCGGCAACACACTGACGCAATAACTGGGCCAGTGGCTGGGACGTGTCTGGCAAAAACAGGAGACCGGGCATTGGGAAACGGCCTGACCGCACGGCACGGCGACTGGGTCATGTGCGTGCGGTTTTGGGGCGAAATCACGCGCGAAGCTGCTGAAAAGTACGCAAACTGCTTTCTGCGCGCGCCTTTCACCCCAAAGCCCGGTCACATGACCTAATCACCATGCCTGAAGGTACTTCTGATACCTTGCGGGTCAGACCACTCGCGCAGCGACGTGCTCTGCCCCCAACTGATTTGATACTTTGCGGGTCAGACCACTCGCGCAGCGACGTGCTCTGACCCCAACTGATTTGATACTTTGCGGGTCAGACCACTCGCGCAGCGACGTGCTCTGACCCCAACTGATTAGAGATTTCTCTGGATGATGATTTTCTGCACGTCGGAGGTGCCTTCGTAAATCTGGCAGACACGCACGTCGCGGTAAATGCGCTCCAGCGGAAAGTCGCTGACCACACCGTAGCCGCCCAGGGTCTGGATCGCGGCGCTGCACACTTTTTCTGCCATTTCACTGGCAAAAAGTTTGGCCATGGCGGCTTCTTTTAGACAGGGTTTGCCAGCATCCCTGAGTGACGCCGCGTGCCAGATCAGTTGCCGCGCCGCTTCCAGCTGGGTGGCACACTCGGCCAGCCGAAAGCCCACGGCCTGGTGGTTAAAAATGGCGGTGCCGAAACTCTGGCGCTCTTTCGCATAAGCCAACGCCACCTCGAACGCGCTGCGCGCCATACCCACGCTTTGCGCGGCAATGCCAATACGACCACCCTCCAGTCCGCCCAACGCAATGCCGTAACCCTGGCCCTCGGAGCCGATCAGGTTCTCGGCGGGAATACGGCAGTTGTCAAAGTTGATCTGCGCGGTGTCGCTGGAATGCTGGCCCAGCTTGTCTTCAAGCCGCGCCACGGTGTAGCCCGGGGCATTGGTCGGCACCAAAAAGGCACTCATGCCTTTTTTGCCCGCCCCCTTGTCGGTGACCGCAATCACAATGGCCACGTCACCGTTTTTGCCGCTGGTAATGAACTGCTTGACGCCATTGATGGCGTAGCCGTCGCCATCCTTGACCGCCGTGGTGCGCAGGCTGGAGGCGTCCGAGCCCACATGCGGTTCGGTCAGGCAAAAGGCGCCCAGCATCCGGCCCTGCGCCAAGGGCATCAGCCACTGCTTTTTCTGCGCCGGATTGCCGTAACGCATCAAAATGGCATTAACCGGGCAATTGGTCACGCTGATCACGGTGCTGGTGCCGCCGTCACCGGCCGCAATTTCTTCAAGTACCAACGCCAGTGTCAGGTAGTCCAGGCCCGCGCCGCCCAGTTCTTCAGGTACACAAATGCCGTAGGCGCCCAGCGCCGCCAGACCCTGGTGCGCCACCTTGGGAAAATGGTGCTCCTTGTCCCATTTGGCCGCATTCGGCCACAGTTCAGCCTGGGCAAAGTCGCGCACCGCGTCGCGGATCATCTCCTGGTCTTGGGTCAGCAACATGGTTCAGGCTTTCATTCAGAGCATTTCCAGCGCCACGGCGGTCGCCTCGCCGCCGCCGATGCACAGGCTGGCCACGCCTTTTTTCAGGCCACGGGCCTGCAACGCGTACATCAGGGTCACCATGATACGGGCACCGCTGCAACCAATCGGGTGACCCAGGGCACAGGCACCGCCATTCACATTCACGATGTCGTGGCTCAGGTTCAGCTCGTGCATCAACGCCATCGGCACCACGGCAAAGGCCTCGTTGACTTCCCACAGGTCGACGTCTTTCACGCCCCAACCCGCCTTGGCCAGCACCTTGTTGACCGAGCCGATGGGTGCGGTGGCAAACCAGTTGGGTTCCTGCGCGTGTACCGCATGGGCCACCACACGCGCCAGCGGTTTAAGACCCAACTGGCTGGCGGTGGAGGCGCGCATCATGACCAGCGCGGCGGCGCCGTCGTTGATGCTGGAACTGCTGGCCGCCGTGATGGTGCCGTCTTTCTTGAACGCGGGTTTGAGCGCGCTGATCTTGTCGAGCTTGACCTTGCCGGGGCCTTCGTCAATCGCAATCACACTCTCCCCGGTGCGAGTCTTGACGGTGACTGGCGCAATCTCAGAGGCAAAGGCGCCCGACTTGGTCGCAGCCTGGGCGCGCTGCACGCTGGCGGTGGCAAAGGCGTCTTGCTGTTCGCGGGTAAAACCGTATTTGGCGGCGCAGTCTTCGCCAAAAGTGCCCATGGAGCGACCGGGCTCGTAGGCGTCTTCGAGGCCGTCGAGCATCATGTGGTCAAAAATGCGGTCATGACCAATGCGGTAACCGCCACGGCCTTTTAGCAGCAGATAAGGGGCGTTGGTCATGCTTTCCATGCCACCGGCCACCAGCACGTCGGCACTGCCGGCGGCCAGCATGTCGTTGGCAAACATGGCGGCGCGCATGGCCGAACCACACATTTTGGACAGCGTGACCGCGCCAGCACTCATCGGCAAACCGCCTTTGAGCGCAGCCTGGCGCGCCGGGGCCTGCCCCTGACCGGCCATCAGGCAGTTGCCAAAAATCACCTCGTTGACCAGCTCGGGGTTGATACCCGCGCGCAGCACCGCAGCGCGGATGGCGACACCGCCCAGATCATGCGCGGCCAGGGTTGAAAAATCGCCCTGAAACGCCCCCATCGGGGTACGGGCTGCGCCTACGATCACAATTTGCTCTGCCATGGTGGCTCCTGAAAATGAAGGGAAGCCACCATTGTAAGAGTTGACGTTTACGTCAACGTCAACGTCAACTTATTCCTTCTCTGATGTGATGGGGATGTACATCTCGCCCCCCTTTTGTTTGAACGCGTCGGACATGGTCTGCATGCCCTCACTGAGCGCCTGCTCGTCGCTGACACCCAGGCGTTTGGCGTAGTCGCGCACTTCCTGGGTGATCTTCATGGAACAGAACTTGGGGCCACACATGCTGCAGAAATGCGCCACCTTGCTGGCCTCTTTGGGCAAGGTTTCATCATGAAAATCGCGCGCCGTATCGGGGTCCAGCGACAGGTTGAACTGATCCAGCCAGCGGAACTCAAAACGCGCCCTGGACAGCGCATCGTCCCGCGCCCGCACCCCTGGGTGACCTTTGGCTACGTCTGCCACGTGGGCGGCGATTTTGTAGGTGATGATGCCGGTTTTCACGTCGTCACGGTCGGGCAAGCCCAGGTGTTCCTTGGGCGTCACATAACACAGCATGGCGGTGCCGTACCAACCGATCATGGCTGCGCCGATGCCACTGGTGATGTGGTCGTAGCCGGGCGCAATGTCGGTGGTCAATGGGCCCAGGGTGTAGAACGGCGCCTCATCGCAGTGCTTAAGCTGCTCGATCATGTTGGCCTGCACCATGTGCATGGGCACGTGGCCGGGGCCTTCGATCATCACCTGCACATCCTGCGCCCAAGCCTTCTTGGTCAGCTCGCCCAAGGTGCGCAGTTCGGCAAATTGCGCCTCGTCGTTGGCATCCGCACCAGAGCCGGGGCGCAGGCCGTCGCCCAGCGAGTAACTCACGTCATAGGCGCGCATGATCTCGGTCATCTCGTCGAAATGCGTGTACAGAAAGTTTTCCTGGTGGTGGGCAATGCACCACTTGGCCAGGATCGAGCCGCCGCGCGAGACAATACCGGTGACACGCTGGGCGGTCAGGTGAATGTACGCCAGCCGCACCCCGGCGTGTACGGTGAAGTAGTCCACACCCTGCTCGGCCTGCTCGATCAGCGTGTCACGGAAAATTTCCCAAGTGAGGTCTTCGGCCACGCCGCCGACTTTTTCCAGCGCCTGGTAAATCGGCACGGTGCCGATGGGCACGGGCGAGTTGCGCACGATCCAGTCACGTGTGGTATGGATGTTTTTGCCGGTGGACAAATCCATCACCGTATCTGCACCCCAGCGGATGGACCAGACCAGTTTTTCCACCTCTTCTTCAATGCTGGAGCTGACGGCCGAGTTGCCAATGTTGGCGTTGATCTTGACCAGGAAGTTGCGGCCAATGGCCATGGGCTCAATTTCCGGGTGGTTGATGTTGCCGGGGATGATGGCGCGGCCCCGTGCCACTTCGTCACGCACAAACTCGGGTGTGACAAGCTTGGGGATACTGGCCCCAAAGCTGTTGCCCGCCAGACGTTGCTCGCGCTCGGCGTTGGCCAGGTACTGCGCCTGCCATTGCATGTTTTGGTTCTCGCGCAGGGCCACGTATTCCATCTCGGGGGTGATGATGCCTTTGCGGGCATAGTGCATTTGCGTGACATTGGCACCGGCCTTGGCCCGGCGCGGCGGGCGCTGCAAACCAGCAGCCTGGGCACGCAGCGCGGCCAATGCATCTGATTCGCCGTGCTTGAGCCCATCATCCAGGGCAAACGGGGCGCGGCCGGTGTACAGATCGGTGTCGCCACGCGCTTCAATCCACGGACTGCGCACGGCAGGCAGGCCCTGGCGCACGTCAATCTGAGCCTGTGGGTCGGTGTAGGGGCCAGAAGTGTCGTACACGGTGATGGCCTCACCATTGCTTTGCATGATTTCGCGCAGCGGCACCTGAATGTCGGGGCGACTGCCTTGCAGGTAACGCTTGCTGGAGGCAGGCAGCGGTTCACGGGTCAGACGGATGAACTGGGCTAGTTTGTCGGGTGCATTCACGGTGGGATTCTCCTGGGTATGGTTTACCCAGGACAAAAACAGCGCCTCAACTCCACGAACCTGACAAGACCACAGTGCCCAGCCTGTGCTGAGCTGCTCTTCTTACGCCGGTATGAGCCGGATCAAGTTCGCGGGTTTGGTCGTCCATCTCAGCGCAAGCCATGCGCACCCCGGGCAGACTTCAGTGTAACGCGTGTGCTCACTTCAGCCAGACCCTGCACGTAGTTCCCCGCCTGGCGGGTCAAGCGCTGGAACCACTGGCGGTGCCGGTTCACACTGGGTGCGCACAGGGGCACCAGCACATAACGTGCGGCCACGCCACCGGCAGCCCCGGGATGCCGGTCGCTTTGAATCAGCACATGGTTTTCATGTAAATCGATCGTACTGCCAGCCACCAAAAACCGGTCCACGGCATCACCAGGCCGGGTCAGCCACAGGCAGCCGCTGCACACTTCAAGACGAACGCCTTCCGTGGCATTGATCAGGCGGCACTGTTGAGGCAGCAGAGAGAGGGCGTGAGAGATGGGATACATGTGCAACTCCTTAAAAATTAGGGTTCGTTACGTAGCGAGCCCTTGGGCCTTACTGTCCGCGCTTGCCACCTCATTGCCCAGACACAACATGCACTCATGTGAAGGACAGCACAGCCCGATTTGGCGGCATCTGTGCTGCCTTGCCTGGGAAATATCTGTACTGCTGATTCAAACGACGCGGACGGCAAAAAAGCCCTGGTTTGCTTTAGCATGGGAACCATGAACCCCTACCCTGTTGCCACCCCGGACACGCCATCACCAGCGTCAACAACGGTACCGCTGTACCTGCAAATCGCCCTGCGCATGGCACAAATGGTGGCCAGTGGTGCACTCAAGGTGGGTCAGCGGCTGCCTTCGGTACGTGACTCGGCGGTGCAAAACGGGGTGTCGGTATCCACCGTGGTGCAGGCGTTTCACTACCTGGAAGAACACGGTCTGGTGCAGCCACGGCCCAAGGCGGGCTACTTCGTGGCCAGCGCCAGCAAAACCCTGGCCACCAACCTGGTGCGCAAAATCCGGCATCAGCCCGCTGCGGCCCACGCGCAGACCAACACCGCGCCCGCCGTCACAGCAATAAAACCATTGGCCAGCTTTGCCGGTTATTCACCCAAAGACAAAGATTTTTTTGACACTGATCGCATTCGCGTGGCCTTGAGCCGTGCCACGCGCCTGAAGCGCAACACCTTGATCGAGTACTCCAGCTCGGCCGGTACAACTGCCCTGCGTGATGCCGTTGCATTGCGCGCACTGCACCTGGGCTGTGCGCTGCGGGGGGAGGACATCGTCATCACGGCCGGGTGCATCCAGGCCATCACCCTGTGCCTGCAGGCAGTGACCCAGCCCGGTGATCTTGTGGCGATAGAAAGCCCCACCTTCTTCGGGTTTCTGGATGTGCTGGCATCCATGCACCTCAAAGCGCTGGCCATCCCCACCGACCCGCGCACCGGAGTGTCGTTGCCCGCATTGCAGTTGGCCCTGCAAACCCAACCGATCCGCGCCGTTCTGCTGGTGCCCACCCTGTCCAACCCGCAAGGGGCCGTGATGCCGTTGACACAAAAACGCGCCCTGGCCCATCTGGTGGCGCAACATCAGGTACCACTGATCGAAGACGTGGTGTTCAACGACCTGTTGGCCAGCGATGCGCGGCGCAAAGCCGTCAAGGCCTTTGACACCCAAGGCTGGGTCATGACCTGCGGCTCGTTTGCCAAAACGGTTTCGCCGGGCATCCGCCTGGGCTGGGTCGAGGCGGGGCGCTGGAGCCAGGCCGTGGCTACCCTGAAAAGGGTGCAAGGTGCGTCCACCAACGCGGTGCTGGAATACGCCCTGGCCGATTTGCTCACCCAAGGCAACTACGAAGCCCATCTACGGCGGCTGTGCCTGCAAATGAAACAACGCCTGGGGCAGGCACGCCGACTGATCCAAACCAGTTTTCCAAGGGGCACACGGGTTTACGACCCGCCCGCGGGCTACACCCTGTGGGTTGAACTACCGGTTCAGGTGGACACGATGGACCTGTTCGCGCTGTGCAAGGCGCAGGGCATCCTGATCGGCCCCGGCCAGCTGTTTTGTTCCAGCCAGCAGTACCGGCATTTCCTGCGCTTGAGCTTTGCCGGTGCCTGGAGCGCGGTTGAACAGGACGCACTGACTGAAGTGGGCCGATTGGCCTGCACGCTGCAAGCGGATAAACAGGCCAAACCCGCGCCAGACCCAACCCGGATCGGCAGAACCGATTTCATGTATGGGGACCGGGTCTGCGTCCACGATTTGTGGTGACAACGCGCACCCATTGACCGGCATCACCCCTGCGCCCGCTCCGGGTAAAAGCGTTTTTCTTGCTCGTAGGGGAACACGTCGTACACGTAACCCGCCTGGATGCGTGCTTTGTGGCTCTGCCAAAAGCTGGCATCGAGCAGGTCGGCATGGTGCTTCATGAACACCGCTTTCACCGCCGGGTTGCCCAGCAGGAATGGACCAAAGGTCTCGGGGAACACGTCTTTCGGGCCCACGGTGTACCAGACCTCGCCCGACATTTCGTCTTCTTCGTTGCGCGCCTGGGGTACCCGGCGAAAAACACAGTCGGTGATGTATTCGATCTCGTCGTAGTCGTAAAACACCACCTTGCCGGTGCGCGTGATGCCAAAGTTCTTCCACAGCATGTCGCCGGGAAAGATGTTGGCGGCGACCAGGTCCTTGATGGCATTGCCGTACTCGATTACGCCGCGCTCCAGTTGCGCGTGGGCACGTTGTGCTTGTGCACTGGTGTTGGTGGGGTCAGCCCCCCCTGCATCAAAGACTTCCTGCAAATAGATGTTGAGTGGAATCATGCGCCGCTCGATGTAAACGTGCTTCAGGATCACCTCGGTCTGGCCGTCGCCATCGCGGTCGCTGACCTCCAGCTGGCTGGGGGCAAATTTCTCGATTTCGGCAATCAACTCGTCGGTGAAACGCTGGCGCGGGAAAGCCACCTCGCTGTACTCCAGCGTATCAGCCATACGACCCACGCGGTCATGCTGCTTGACCAACAGGTACTTGCCCTTGATCTGCTCGCGGCTGGTTTCCTTGGGCGGCGGATAAAAGTCCTTGATGACCTTGAACACGTAGGGAAAACTGGGCAAATCAAACACCAGCATGACCATGCCCTTGATCCCCGGCGCGATGCGAAACTGGTCAGTGGAGTGGCGCAGGTGGTACAGAAAGTCGCGGTAAAACAGGGTCTTGCCCTGCTTGGCCAGGCCCAAGGCGTTGTAGAGCTCATTGCGCGGCTTGCGCGGCATCATGCTGCGCAAAAACTGCACATAGGCACTGGGGATTTCCATGTCCACCATGAAGTAGGCGCGGGCAAAACTGAACAGCATGTGCAGGTCATCCTCGCCGTACAGCACCGCATCAATGGCAAGCTTTTCTTCATCCTTGACATACAAAATCGGCAAGGCAAAGGCAAACTCGGTAAAGCCGTTGATCAACCGGCCCACGATGTAAGCCCCCTTGTTGCGGAAAAACAGGCCCGTCAGCACCTGGATCTGAAAATTGGCACGCAAAGTCGCATCTCCCAGCAGGCCGGTCATCACCTCGGCCACCCGGCCCACGTCACGTGGCAGGTCTTCAAAGTCACGCCGCAAATCGAAGTCCTGGACCATGTGCAGCAGAACCTCATGGATGTTGCTGGTGGTCGGGTAATAGGCACGGTAGGTGGGGCGGGACTCGGACTCGCTGTTTTCAATGTACTCGGTGCTGACCGCCGGGCGAATGAAGATGAAATCATTCTGGAAGTAGCTGCGGTGCAGGATTTTGGTGGTGACTGAATTGAAAAAAGTCTCGGCCAGTTCAGGCTGATGGTGGTCCACCAGCAAGCCGATGTAGTGCAGCTTGACCTGGTGCCAGATGGCCATGGGCTGCTCACCCGCCTTGAACTCGCGCTCCAGCCGCATCGAACATTCACGCACCCGCAAGTCATAAAACTCGATGCGCTCACGTTGCGCCCGCTGCTGGCCATGCCAGTCCGCCGTCTCGAAGCGGTGCTTGGCACGCGCCGACTCGGTCCGGAACAGCCGGTAATGGCGGTTAAAGCCGTCCATCATGGCTTTGGCAATGTCGTAGGCAAGCGTGGAATCGAGACGGGTGGGGAACATATTTTTATTTTTGTAACACCGGACGTGGATAGCGCTTGAAGGCATTGCGGAAAATATTCACCACTTCGTGAGATCCCTGCATGCTGACCCCCAGGTCATTGACCAGGCCGTCCTTGAGGCCGTAACACCAGCCGTGCACCGCCACCTTTTGGCCGCGCGCCCAGGCATCCTGCAGCACATTGCTCAGGGCCACGTTGCCCACCTGCTCGATCACATTCATCTCGCACAGGGTGTCTTCCTGCTCGGCCACCGTCAAGTGGTCCAGCCGCCGGCGATGGCGCAGCTTGACGTCGTGCACGTGGCGCAGCCAGTTGTCGGCCAGCCCGACCCGGGTGCCGCGCAAGGCGGCCAGCACGCCACCGCAACCATAGTGCCCCACCACCATGATGTGCTCCACCTTGAGATGGTCCACGGCAAACTGGATCACCGACAACGCATTCAGATCCGAATGCACCACCACATTGGCGATGTTGCGGTGCACGAACACCTCACCCGGGTCGAGCCCGGTAATTTCGTTGGCCGGGACGCGGCTGTCAGCACAGCCGATCCAGAGGTATTTGGGCGACTGCTGCAGTGCCAGTCGACTGAAGAAACCAGGCCGCTGCGCTTCCATGCGCGCAGCCCAGTTGCGGTTGTTGTCGAGCAGGTGTTGGAGAGATGAGGTCATGCGCCAATGTTACCGGGGTGTCATGTCGCATCAACAGGTTTCAGAAAACAGTTCACGTCCAATCAACATGCGCCGAATTTCCGAGGTGCCAGCGCCAATCTCGTACAGCTTGGCATCGCGCCACAGGCGACCCAACGGGTACTCGTTGATGTAGCCGTTGCCACCAAAAATCTGTACCCCCTCACCCGCCATCCAGGTGGCTTTTTCGGCTGTCCATAAAATCACCGAGGCGCAGTCCTTGCGCACCTGGCGCACATGGTCCACGCCCAGCAGGTCCAGATTCTTGGCCACGGTGTAAGCGAAGCTACGCGCCGCCTGCAACACGGTGTACATGTCGGCCACCTTGCCCTGGATCAGCTGGAACTCGCCAATGCTTTGGCCAAACTGCTTACGGTCGTGGATGTAGGGGATGACGTTGTCCATCACCGACTGCATTAGCCCCAACGGCCCGCCCGTGAGCACGGCGCGCTCGTAGTCGAGGCCGCTCATGAGCACCTTGGCACCCATGTTGAGGCCACCCAGAATGTTGGCTTCGGGCACTTCCACGTTGTTGAACACCAGCTCGCCGGTGTGGCTGCCGCGCATGCCCAGCTTGTCGAGCTTTTGCGCAATGCTGAAGCCCGGCATGCCTTTTTCGATCAAGAACGCGGTAACGCCGCGCGCGCCAAGTTCAGGCTCGCTTTTGGCATAGACCACCAGCGTGTCGGCATCCGGGCCATTGGTGATCCACATCTTGTTGCCATTAAGCAGGTAATAACCACCCTTGTCTTCGGCCTTCAGCTTCATCGACAACACGTCGCTACCGGCGCCCGGCTCGCTCATGGCGAGTGCACCCACATGCGCACCGCTGATGAGTTTGGGCAGGTACTTGGCACGCTGCTCGGGCGTGCCGTTGCGCTTGATCTGGTTGACACACAGGTTGCTGTGCGCGCCATAACTCAGACCCACGCTGGCACTGGCGCGGCTGATTTCTTCCATTGCGATCATGTGCGCCAGGTAACCCATGTTGGCGCCGCCATACTCTTCGCCCACGGTGATACCGAGCACACCCAAGCTCCCCATCTTTTCCCACAGGTCCATCGGAAACTGGTCGGTGCGGTCAATCTCTGCCGCACGCGGGGCGATCTCGGCTTGGGCAAAGTCGCGCACGGCATCACGCAATGCGTCAATGTCTTCGCCGAGTTGAAAGTTGAGTCCGGGCAGATTGTTCATGGGATTTGTCTCCTGATGTGGTTTTGTTGGGTGAAATTGGAAATCCAGTAGGTTTTAGGCACGGCCATGAGGGTTTGCTGCAAGACCGCACAAGCGGTCTCACGGCCATCATCGGCCACGTGCCCGGTGGCCCGCAAGCTTTCGCCCTGACAGGACGCCAGAAAGTTGATTTTGTACTCCACCGTCACCACGTCCATACCCATCGGGGCCTGGGTGTTGCACCCGCTGCAGCAGCGGCTCGTCGTGGGTCATGGCTTGGCTTTCCTGGATTGGGATTTTGCAAGCAAGGCCCTGGCCTCGCGTTGGTGCACCTTGAGCTCATCGAGGTTGGCTTGCAGGTCTTTCATCTGGGCTTCGAGTTGTTGCTGATGCTGGCTCAGCACCAGCAAGAACTTTTCCAGTTGCACGGCGGTATCGCGCGGGCTGTCATACATATCGATGATTTCTTTCGCCTCTACCAGACTCAAACCCAGGCGCTTGGCACGCAGTGTGAGTTTGAGCCGCGTGCGGTCGCGGCTGCTGTAGACCCGGCTGCGCCCGGCGGGGCCAGTGCGCTCGGGCAACAAAAGCCCCATGTCCTCATAAAAACGGATGGCGCGGGTGGTCAAATCAAATTCTTTGGCCAGATCGCTGATGCTGTAAGTGTTTGCCATAAATGCAAGTAATTGACGTGAACGTAAACGTCAATTATGAAGCAGATTCACTGCAAATTTTCACCTGCGGCACAAGGGCCGCACGGCCAGCCTCAAGACCAGCGCGGCGCGGCCTCGTTCTTGAGTTGCTGACGCATCGCCGCATAGTTGGGCAGCACCGACTGCACCGTTTCCCAGAAGCGCGGGCTGTGGTTCATCTCGCGCAGGTGGCTGAGCTCATGCGCCACGACGTAGTCAAGCACGGACATGCTAAAGTGAACCAGCCGCCAGTTCAAGCGGATCGAGCCGTCAGACTTGGCACTGCCCCAGCGGGTGCCAGCGTTGCTGAGGGCCAGTTTTTTCCACTGCACACCCAACAGCGGACCAAAGTGGTCAAGCCGCTCCTGAAACACGCGCCTGGCCTGGCGCATCAGCCAGGCTTGCACCACGTCACGAATCTGGTCGGGGCTGGCGTGGTGCGGCAAACTCAGGCACAGCGTCAGAGTCGGCTGATGGCCCGGCAAGTGGACAACGGTACCGGGCGCCGCAGCGGGCAACAGCGCAGCGCCAGCAGCGGCAAAACCATGTGCCGGGTCCAGCTTGAGCACCAGAGTCTGCCCCAGAAACGGCAAACTGGCGCCGTCGCGCCAGTCGATGGTGTGCTCTGCCAGCCGCGCATGGCGCTCGTGCGTTTCCTGCAATTTGCGCAAAATCCAGGCCGATTTTTCCTGCAGGGCAGCATCCACCTCAACCAGCGGTACCCATTTGGGCGCACGCACGGCCAACCCGTGTGGCCCGACACTGAAGCCAATACTGCGGCGTTGGCCGCGCTTGAATTCATAGGCCACCAGTGCGTGGCCCAGCCGCACCTCACGGCTGGCGTGGGGATGGCGAAATTGCACGGCCTGCCCCGCCATGGAAGCAGATGGGATGACCGGGCTGGTGGGTTTGGATTTGGACCTCGGCTTGGGTTTGGGTTTGGGAACACTCGCCTGGGGCACGGCTGTGCCAGGCACCGCCTGATGGGTGTCAAATAAATCCAGCGTAAAGCGCAGCAGCGGGTGCATGGGTAACGTGGCGCCTAGACCGAGGGGTAAGCCTCGGGGTCAATGCGGCGCATCTCGGCCTCGATCCAGGCTTCGGCCTCACGCATCAAGCCCTTGGGGTCACGCCCGGCACTGGGCAGGGGCGGGCCAATCGACACCGTGACCACACCAGCATGCTTGACAAAACCCTCACGTGGCCAGCAGCGTGCCGTGGCCACCGCAATCGGGACCACCGGCGCCCCCGACTGCACGGCAAGGCGGGTGCCCGCCGTCTGAAAGGTGCCCTTTTGACCGCGCGGCATGCGCGTGCCTTCAGGGAACATGATGACCCAGGTGCCGTGTGACAGCAGGCGACAGCCTTGCTCAATGACGTGTTTCATGGCCTCGGTGCGCGACTCACGGTCAATATGGATCATGTCCAGGCGTGCCATCGACCAGCCGAAAAATGGAATCTTGAGCAACTCGCGCTTGAACACGAACGCCAGTGGATGCGGCATCAGGGTGGGCAACAGCAGGGTTTCCAGCGTCGACTGGTGTTTTGACAGCAGCACCGCCGCACTGCTTTTGCCAAGCGGCAGATGCGCATACCCCAGCACCTTGAACTGCACCCCCAGAATCACCCGCGTGCCCCACATCACCACGCTGAACCAGTTGACGGCGGTCCACCACGCGGCGCGGCGCGAGAACAGCGACACCAGCAACACGGCAAAAGTCCAGGGAATCACGGTGACCACCATCCAGGCCATGTGCACGACGGATCGAATCAGTGCCAGCATGGTCTCAGGCCAACGCTTCTTCGCGGCTGAGCAAGAAATCAACAAAGGCAGACAAGTCTTCATGCACCTGGGTGTGCAGGGGAAAAGCCTCGGGCAGGGCCCGTCCCTTGTAGACGGCGCCTTTGCCCGTCAGCACCAGATGCGGCTCACACCCCACCGCCACACCGGCGATCACGTCGCGGGCGGAGTCGCCAACCACCGGCACGTTCTTGAGGTCCAGGCCATAACGGTCGGCAATTTGCTCAAACAGCGCAGTGGCAGGCTTGCGGCAATGGCATGCGTCAGCCGGCGCATGCGGGCAGTAAAAGACCGCATCCATACGCCCACCCACAGCCGCCAGCATCTGGTGCATCTTGGTGTGAATGGCGTTCAAGTCAGATACCTCAAACAAGCCGCGCCCCAAGCCCGATTGGTTGCTGACCACCACCGTGTGCCAGCCGGCATGGTTAAGACGGGCAATGGCCTCCAGCGCGCCGGGCAGCGGCTTCCATTCGTCGGCCGACTTGATGAAGTCGTCACTGTCCTCGTTGATGGTGCCGTCGCGGTCCAGAATCACCAGTTTGATCGGGCTCATGGTAGATACTGCGGGTTACGCGGCCAGGCGCGACAAATCGGCCACCTGGTTCATCGCCTGGTGCAGGGTTTTGAGCAGACCCAGACGGTTCAGCCGCAAATCAAGGGCTTCTGCGTTGACCATCACGCCGTCAAAAAATGCATCGACCGGCGCGCGCAAGGCCGCCAGGGTTTGCAGCGCGGCGGTGTAATCACCCACCGCAAACAGCGCCTGGGCGCGTGGTGCGATGCCCTGCATGGCCGCGTACAGCGCTTGTTCGGCCGGTTCCTGAAGCAGCAATTCGCTCACATGGGCATCAACTGCGCCCGTGACGTCGGCTTTTTTCAGAATGTTGCTGATGCGTTTGTTAGCCGCCGCCAGTGCTGGCGCTTCTGCCAGCACGGTAAAGGCGCGCACCGCCGCCAAACGGCGTGGCACGTCACCCAGACGCTGCGGTCGCAGCGCCAGCACGGCATCGACTTCGAGCGCGCTGTAGCCCTGCTCACGCAGGGAGCCCGCCAGACGGTCATAAACGAAGTCGCTGAGCGCCAAACGGGCGTCGGTAATCTTGTCGCCAAAAGCCGGCACGGCAGACCCCACCAGCGTCTGCAAATCCAGCGCCAGGTCTTTTTCAACCAACATCCGGATCACGCCCAGCGCATGGCGGCGCAGGGCAAACGGATCTTTGTCGCCGGTGGGCAGGTTGCCAATGCCAAACATGCCGACCAGAGTTTCCAGTTTGTCGGCCAACGCCACCGCCACACCGACCGGGTTGCGCGGCAGGGCATCACCGGCAAAACGCGGTTTGTAGTGGTCTTCAATGGCCTCGGCAATGTCGGCGTCCAGACCGTCGTGGCGTGCGTAGTAGCCGCCCATGATGCCTTGTAATTCAGGGAACTCACCGACCATGTCGGTCAGCAGGTCAGTCTTGGCCAGGCGCGCGGCCTGGTCGGCTTTTTCTGCCAACGCCTCGCCGCCAAGTTGCAGCGCGAGCGCTCGGGCAATGGCGCACACACGTGCCATACGCTCGCCCTGCGTGCCCAGTTTGTTGTGGTAAACCACCTTGTCAAGACCCGCCACGCGGGATTCGAGCGTTTTCTTGCGGTCCTGGTCATAGAAGAACTTGGCGTCGCTCAGGCGCGGGCGCACCACCCGTTCATTGCCGCCAATCACGGCGCTGGCGTCCAACGGGCTGATGTTGCTCACCACCAGAAACTGGTTCGTCAGCTTGCCCTGGGTATCCACCAGCGGAAAGTACTTCTGATTGGCCTTCATGGTGAGGATCAGGCACTCTTGCGGCACTGCCAAAAACTGTTCTTCGAACTGGCAGGTCAGCACATTGGGGCGCTCCACCAGGGCCGTGACCTCGTCGAGCAGGGCGTCGTCCATCAGCACCTCAAAACCCGGGCCCAGGCGCTCGGCGGCCTGCGCCAGTTGCTGCACGATGGCAAAGCGCCGATCCTCAAAGCTGGCAATGACTGACCCGTCTCGCAGCAGCGTGGCAGCGTAGTCGTCGGCATGGTCCACATGCACCGGCGACTTGTGCGCCTCAAAACGGTGGCCCTGCGTCAGCTTGCCCGAAGTCAGACCGAGCACCTTGACCGGCACCACGGTGCTGCCGTGCAAAGCCAGCAGGCCATGCGCCGGGCGCACAAAATGCACGCTGCTCCAGCCCGGCAGTTCGCAATCGGTCTCCAACTGGTAACTCATCATTTTGGGAATCGGCAGCTGCGCCAGCGCTGCCAGCAAGGCTTGCTGCAAGCCCACATCCAGTGTGGCACCGGTGACCAGGCTGTCATAAAACAGCGCTTCGGTCTTGCCATCTGGCGCCTTGCGCAACGCCGCCACGGCAAACACCGGGTCGGACACGTCGGCACCCAGCGCCTGCAGTTTTTTCAGCAAGGCGGGGGTGGCCAGGCCGTTGGCATCGAGCCCGACGCTCACCGGCATCAGTTTTTGCTGCACCGCAGTGTCAACAGCCTTGGCCGCCACATGCGTGATGTGCGCGGCCAGTCGGCGCGGTGACGCAAACGGCGTGCTCACCGAGTCGCTGGAGGCCAGACCCAGCTGACGCAATTGCGCGCACAGTTGGCTGGCAAACACGTCGCCAAGCTTTTTCAGCGCCTTGGGCGGCAACTCTTCAACAAACAGTTCAACGAGAAGATTTTGGTGGGTCATTTCAGGCGGCTTTCTTAGACATTTCAGCAACCCAGGCACGCGGTGCCATCGGGAAACCCAGTCGCTCCCGGCTGTCAAAGTAGCTTTGTGCCACGCCACGCGCCAGCGTGCGGATGCGGCCAATGTAAGCGGCACGTTCGGTCACAGAAATGGCACCACGGGCATCCAGCAGGTTGAAACTGTGGGCGCATTTGAGCACCTGCTCGTAGGCGGGCAGCGCCAATTGCGCTTCCATCAGGTGCTTGGCCTGCTTTTCATGGGACGTGAAGGCGGTGAACAGAAAGTCGGCATCGCTGTGCTCGAAGTTGTAGGTGGACTGCTCGACCTCGTTTTGCTTGTAAACGTCGCCGTAGGTGAGCTGGGTGCCATCGGCCGCAGTGGTCCAGATCAGGTTGTAGACGTTGTCCACCCCTTGCAGATACATGGCCAGACGTTCCAGGCCGTAAGTGATCTCGCCGGTAATCGGGCGGCAGTCAATGCCCCCGACTTGCTGGAAGTAGGTGAACTGGGTCACTTCCATGCCGTTGAGCCAGACTTCCCAACCCAACCCCCAGGCGCCCAGCGTGGGGTTTTCCCAGTCGTCTTCGACAAAACGAATGTCGTTCTTTTTCAGATCGAAGCCCAGCGCTTCCAGGCTGCCAAGGTAGAGCTCCAGAATATTGCTGGGCGCAGGTTTGAGCACCACCTGGTACTGGTAGTAATGTTGCAAACGGTTCGGGTTTTCGCCGTAACGGCCGTCCTTGGGGCGCCGACTCGGCTGCACGTAGGCTGCTTTCCAGGGCTCCGGCCCGAGCGCCCGCAAAAAGGTCGCCGTGTGCGAGGTGCCCGCACCGACTTCCATGTCGTAAGGCTGTAACAACGCGCAGCCCTGGGCGTCCCAATACGACTGCAGTTTCAAAATAATTTGCTGGAAGGTCAACATAAGCGGTAAGGACAGCGCGCAACGCTGCCCGGAAGTAAATAGGTTTGACACAAGCACCTGCGTCTGAACTGCCAATTTTACGGGCTTATGCGCACCTCAAAAGGCGACGGGGGCGATTCAAAGTGTGGGGATGGCGGTCGATTCCGGGGGGGTGAACAGCGACGTGTGCGCCCGGCACGGCAACTGGGTCATGCGCATGCGGTTTTGGCGCGAAATCACGCGCGACCTTTCTAAAAAGTACGCGGCATTCTTTCTGCGCGCGCCTTTCGCTCCAAAGCCCGGTCACATGCCCCAATCACCATGCCTTGAGGTCGTTCGACTCGTCATTTTGAACTACCCAAAGGCACCCGGACTACACGATGCTCCATTGGGCTACAGACTGCGTACCTGCGCGCACGATGTGCTGCGCAGCAGCACGAGGCGTTGGATGCCCTGCGCCCCACCCCCTTCTGTCTGCGCCTGCGCTGGGTGGGTTTTGCGGGATCAGGAGGCGCGATTGTCTGAGCGTAGCGAGTTCGAGCGACTCCCCCGCAAAACTCTCCCAGCGCAGGTTGCCTGGAGCGAAGCGGAAGGTCGCAGACAGCGGGGTCGCCTTTCTTTTGCTTACTTTTCTTTGGCGAAGCAAAGAAAAGTGAGTCGCCCGCCGGGGCGAGACCCGGCTTGTCACGAAACACCTGCATGGGAGACCCACCAGATTACGCTGCGCGCCATCCAGCCTACAAACTGCGGTCAAAAATGAGAATCACTGCCCGGGCGCTGCTTCAACCAAGCAAAAAGCAGCAAGCCCAGCGCCAGCAGCAGCAAGGGCCACAATCCCCAGCGCGCCAGCCACCAGGCATAGGGCGTGACGCCGGTGCGCCCCTCCACCGTGCCGTGCAGCGCCGTGGCGGTGTGCGGCGTGGCCGCATGGGTCACCCGGGCGTGATGGTCGACGATGGCGGTCTGCCCGGTGTTGGTGGCCAACAAAAAGGGCCGGTCAAACTCCAGCGCGCGCAGCCGGGCAATTTGCAGATGCTGGTTCATGGCCAGGCTGTCACCAAACCAACCCAGGTTGCTGACATTGACCAATACCGTAGGGGCCTTTTCGGCCGTCAGAAACTGCGTTGCCAGCTCTTCGCTGAACAAGTTTTCATAACAAATGGTGGCGGCCAGCCGCTGCCCCTGCCAGTCAAAGGTGGGCTGTGGCAGGGCGCCACGGTTGAAGTCACCCAGTGGAATGTTCATGAGGTTGGTAAACCAGCGAAAAAACGGCGGGATGAACTCACCAAAGGGCACCAGATGGTGCTTGTCGTAACGCCATGGCGTCGCCTGCCCGGGCTTAAGCCCAACCACCGAATTGGTATAACCCGCGCTGAAACTGCCCAGCGGAACCCCCACCAGCGCTGCCTGCTCACCCAAGGCAAAACGTTGCTGCAAGGCCTGCCAATAGCCTTCGGGCAGTTGATCCGGCAGCAGCGGCAGCGCCGTCTCGGGTGTGATGATGAGCGGGCTCTGGTTCTGCTGAAGCTGCTCGCCGTACCACGTCAGGGCTTTGAGCACGCCGGTCTCCGAATCAAATTTTTCGTTTTGGGCAATGTTGCCTTGTAACAGGGTCACCTCCAGCGTACCGGCCGAGCCGCCCAGCGGCTGGGGCAGCCACTGTGGCAACAGCAAACCGACCAGCACAGCGGCACCACACGCCAGGGCATCGCGCCAGTGCCCCAACAACGCAGCGCGCCCGCCCAGCGTCAGGCAGCCAGCCAGTAAGGCGGCAACAAAACCGGCGCCATACAGCCCCCCCCAGGGAAGCAGGCCCGCCAGTGGCCCCGTCAGATGCGCGTAGCCGATGGCACCCCAGCCAAAACCGGTCAACAGCAAGCCCCGAGCCAGCTCGGCCAGCAGCCACAAGGCGGCAAAAACCAGTCCAGCCCAAAATGGATGAACACCCGCCAACAGCCTGAACACACCTGCCGCAGCTGCGTAATACAGCGCCAACAAACCTGCCAGCGCCAACACAGCCAGAATGGCCAGCGGCGCAGCCAGCCCGCCATAGGTATGCATGGAAGTAAAAAGCCAGCCAAAGGTGCAGGCCAGCCAGGCCGTGGCGAAGACCCAGCCTTGCAGCAGTGCCAGCCGCCAGCTGCCACTGCTGCGCAGCAAAAACACCAAGGCAGACAGCGCCAGACCTTGCCCCCACCACAGCGGCTGCCCGTGGGCCAGACCCAGCCACGCCAGGCTCTGCGGCATGGCCACGGGCCAGGCCAGGCTGGCCGCCTGCAAGCCACCGGCAAGCAGCAGCACCAGCCAGCGCATCACCGCAGTGGTCCGGGATTGACGCACAAACAGGCCAAAGCCCGGGTTATCAGGCAGACTCATCCGGCACCGGGGACACCTTGAACCACTTCACCGCGCCGCCTTTGGTGTGCATCACCACAAAATCAAGGCCCGAACGCACATGGTGCTCGCCGCGCCGGGGCACATGGCCCATCTCATGGGCGATCAGACCACCAATGGTGTCAAAGTCTTCGTCGGAATCGGTGCTGTCAAGCTTGACCCCAAAAGCCAACTCGACCCGCTCGATGGTGGTGTCACCACTCACGCGGTAACTCCGGTCGGCCAGGCCAAAGATATCGCCTTCATCCTCGGCAATGTCAAATTCGTCCTCGATCTCGCCCACAATTTCTTCCAGCACGTCCTCAATGGTGACCAGTCCGGCGACGCGACCAAATTCGTCGATCACGATGGCCAGGTGGTTGTGGTTGCTCTGAAAGTCACGCAGCAAATCGTTCAAGCCCTTGCTCTCGGGCACAAACACGGCAGGGCGCAACAGGGCGCGAATATTGAGTTCTGGCGCACGCTGCAACTTGAGCAGGTCCTTGGCCATCAGGATGCCGATGATGTTTTCGCGCTCCCCCTCAAACACCGGGAAACGCGAGTGCGCCGTGTCGATCACCCCATGCATCGTGGTGTCGTAGGGATCATCAATATTGACCAGCTCCATGCGGGTGGTGGGCACCATCACGTCGCCGGCACTCATGTCGGCCATGCGGATCACGCCTTCGAGCATCTTGCGCGAATCAGCACCAATGAGCTGGTTGTGCTCGGCTTCTGCCAGGGTCTCTATCAACTCGTCGGTCGAATCAGGACCGGGGTGAATGAACTCGGCAATTTTCTGCAAAAAAGTTCGTTTGTCTTCCCGGTCGGGACGCGTAGGGTAAGGGTCGGACACAGCCAATCAAGCAGGACATGCGGTTGTTAAACAAGCCATAAGGATAGCGGATAACGGATTTGCCCTGCAAAAAATTCAGCGCAGAACCAACATCACTCGCTTTTTTCAGCTCTGTCGCTGCCACGCCAGGCACTTTGCAGGCTGGAGATCGTGTGGCGCATTTGCCGGGCTTGCACCTTGAACTGGTAGTTGACCTGCGCCAACTGCTCGTTAACCAATTCAGTCAGGTGGCTGTTGAGGGTGGCAGGCGCCAAGGTCAGGTAACCCTCTGTTTCAGCCCCATCCCGCACAAACATGGCCCCGGCATGGCTGGCAATTTTCAGCATGGCGGTGTTTTCACTCAGCACATGAACATACAGTTTGCTCACCCCCACATTGCGAGCGTGCATTACGGCGCGCTCAAACAGACGCGCGCCATAGTGCCGGCCACGTGCCTGCGGCAGCACGGAAACCCCAAACTCGGCACTGGGGTTGGCACCGGTGTCTGGGGCATAAGCCAGATGCGCCACCGCAATCAGCACCAGATTGCGGTTGTAAATGCCAAAAATTTCATCACGCTCAAAATCCAGGCCATTCACATACCGGTCAATCTGTGCATCGTTGGCGGCAAAACCAAAACGGTAGTAGCGGTCATGGGCATCCAGCGCCTTGAGGTGTCTGGCGATGCGCCCGCGGTGGTTTTCGCCCAGCGAGCGAATCGGCACCACGACATCTGCTTTTCTGGCTACGCTGGCATGCACCAATACTTGCGGCGCGGCAGCAGGCGCCACAGCAGCAGGATCAGCAGAAACCAAAGAATCGAGAAAAATTTCAGTCATAGGACTTAAATATAAGGGTTTTCCCTAGGTATTAATCTCTAGAGAGCATAACGCCTTTGCGGACGTTGGTTTTAAAACAAGTTGTCTGGCTAAACTTGGTGCACCATGCAAGCTTCAAACCAGATACGGGAGTCTATCGCCCGGGTGGTCGCACTTCGCCAAACGGTTGCCGACCAACCTGATCTGGCGCTGGCACTCCACACCGTCAAACACATGCAGGCGCAGCGTTTTGCCGGCACCTACCAAGACCTGTTGCACTCAGCCAGCTATGCCGCCTGCGCCAATTTCTTTTTGGAAGAACTTTACGGCGCCAAAAACTTTGCCGAGCGCGACGCGCAATTTGCCCGCATTGCCGGCGCCCTGCAGCGCACGTTTCCCGAGCCAGTGGTTGCCACAGCCGTGGCCTTGGCCGAGTTACATCAGCTCACGGAAGAACTTGACCTGGCCATGGCACTGAACTGGCAGCTGCAACCCGGCTTGCCGGATGCGCAAGCCTATGTAATGGCCTGGCGCAATGTGGGTCGCCGTGACGACCGCCTTTGGCAGCTCAACACGGTGCTTCGCATTGGCGAGGATCTTGGGCAACTGACGCGCAAGCCAGGCCTGCACTTCATGCTCAAAATGATGCGCAAACCGGCACAACTGGCCGGCTTGGGCTCGCTGCAAACCTTTCTTGAGTCCGGCTTTAACCACTTTGCCGGCCTGGCGCGCAAACAAGGCACAGTCAGCAGTTTTCTCGACACGGTCAAGGCACGGGAATCCTCCTGGATTACCTGCCTGTTTGACACCTCAGCCCCCGCGTGCGTGACAGAACTCAGCCAAACCCTGGCTTTGGTTGGCACCAACAAGGGTTAAAGTCAGCAGCGGGCCTGCGCCCTTCCCCGCCGCCCTTCCTCCGTCTATTTGTCAAAGGTACTTTGTGCAACTTCCCCAAGGCATTACCCTGTTCGAGCGCGGCTGGTTGTCCTCCAACAACATCCTGATCCGTGGCAAAAACCAGTGCGCGCTGATTGACAGCGGTTATGCCAGCCACGCCACCCAGACCCTGGGACTGCTGCAGGCGGCCCTGCAAGGCCAGCCCCTTGACCTGCTGCTCAACACCCACTTGCACAGCGACCACTGTGGTGGCAACGCCCTGCTGCAAGTCGCTTACCCGCAGCTGTACACCCTGATCCCGCCCGGGCATGCCCGCTTTGTGACACCTTGGGATCCGGCGGCCTTGTCCTACCAGCCCACCGGTCAAACCTGCCCGCCATTTGGTTACAGCACCACGCTGCAGCCCGATACCGCCATCCTGCTGGGGGACCAGCCCTGGCAAATTCACGCCGCACCCGGGCACGATCCCCATTCGGTGATCCTGTTTCAGCCCGAACACCGCCTGCTGATCTCGGCGGATGCCTTGTGGGAAAACGGCTTTGGTGTGGTGTTCCCGGAGCTCGACGGCACCGACGCCTTTACTGAGGTGGCGCAAACCCTCGATGTGATCGAGGCGCTGGCCCCACGCCTCATCATCCCCGGCCATGGTACGGTGTTTTCAGATGTGGCCGAGGCGCTGGCACGGGCGCGCAGGCGGCTGGACAGCTTTGCGCAAGCGCCCGAAAAACACATTCGTTATGCGGCCAAAGTGCTGCTGAAGTTCAAATTGCTTGAAGTTCAGAACGTGCCACTGGCGGGCTTGCTGCAATGGGCGCAGAGCACCCCACTGCTGCATCAGATCTACCAGTCCAGCGGCCCGGCCGGCCAGCCATTTCAGGACTGGGTGCTGGCCTTGCTGGATGATCTGGTGCGCAGCGGTGCTGCCAGCCGCGACCAGCAGAGCGTCAGCAACACTTAAACATTGCGGGTCAGACCACTCGCGAACCGGCGCACCTCTGACCCCAACTTTTTGAGACTTTGCGGGTCAGACCACTCGCAAAGCGACGTGCTCTGACCCCAACTGATCAGATGAAGTTGTTACGCACCCCACTGGCCACATGTCCCGAGGGCACATGCCGGGCGGCAGACTCGATGTGGCCGGTCTGGTCGTCAAAGAAAAAGTCGGGCTCGAATTCGCGTAAAAATTCGCCTTTGGGCAGCCCCCCCAGAAACATGGCTTCATCAACCTCAATGTTCCAGTTCATCAGGGTGCGAATGGCGCGTTCATGCGCGGGTGCGCTGCGCGCGGTCACCAGCGCGGTGCGGATGCGCATGGCGGGCGTGCCGGCGTTCTGTAGCCGCTGCAAGGCGAACAACAGGGGCTTGAACGGGCCATCGGGCAGGGGTAGCGCGGCCTTCAGGGTCTCATGCTGTTGAAACGCCTGCAAACCCTGGCTTTGGTACACCTGCTCGGCCTCGTCGCTGAACAGCACCGCGTCGCCGTCAAAAGCAATACGTACTTCAAAAGGATGGGCATCGCTGGCGTGAACCGAGCGCGGGTAGACCTGTGCGGCAGGCACACCCGCATCGAGTGCGGCGCGCACGTCACTCAGATGGGTGCTTAAAAACAAATTGGCATGCAGCGGTTTGAGGTATCGCCAGGGCGCCTGGCCACGCGTGAAGCTGCCGCGCTCAATGGCCAGCCCGTAATGCTGCGCCGAGCGAAATACCCGCATGCCTGAGACCGGGTCGTTGCGCGAAAGGATGACCACCTCGACGGGTTGGTTGTTGTTGGTTGGCGGCGACTGATTGAACGCCAGCAGCTTTTGCACCAAGGAAAACGCCACCCCGGGCTTGGCGGGAATGTCCAGGCGCTGCAGTTGAAGCGCCATGTAGGCTCGGTCATCACCCTGCTCAAAAAGCTCGTTTTCTTCCTCAAAGTCAAACAGGGCACGGCTGGAAATGGCCACCACCAGCTTGCCGTCGAGGGAGGCGCTCATGATTGCAGGAACATCCGGAACACCGGATTGCCCGTTTCTTCTACATAAGGGTAGCCCAACGTGGCCAGAAATTCGCTAAAGGCGTCCGAATCGCCCGTTGGCACCTGGATGCCGACCAAAATACGGCCATAGTCAGCGCCCTGGTTGCGGTAATGGAACAGGCTGATGTTCCAGTTGGGGCGCAACAGGTTTAAAAATTTCAGCAGTGCACCTGGGCGCTCGGGGAACACAAAGCGCAGCAGGCGCTCGTCATCGGCCAGGCTTGAGTGCCCGCCCACCATGTGGCGAATATGCTCCTTGGCCAATTCGTCATGGGTCAAATCCAGCGCATCAAAGCGGTGCCGGCCCAGGTGCGCGGCAATTTTGCCGGATTCGCCTTTGGCGGCAGTGGTCAGGCCAACAAATACATGGGCTTTTTTCGAGTCGCTGATGCGGTAGTTGAATTCGGTCACGTTGCGCAGCGTTTTGGCCCCGCCGAAACTCGGCAAATCGCCAATCAGTTCACAAAAGCGCCGGAAGCTGCCTCGCTCTTCCGGAATGGTCACGGCAAACAAGGCCTCACGTTCCTCACCCACTTCGGCGCGCTCGGCGACAAAGCGCAGGCGGTCAAAATTCATGTTGGCACCGCACAAAATGGCGGCGTAGGTTTCGCCCTTGGATCGGTGCGTGGCCACATACTGCTTGATCGCCGCCACCGCCAGGGCACCGGCGGGTTCCACAATGCTGCGGGTATCGACAAACACGTCCTTGATGGCCGCGCACACCGCGTCGGTGTCGACCAGCATGTAATCGTCCACCAGTTCGCTGGCCACACGAAAGGTCTCCTCACCCACCAGCTTCACCGCCGTGCCGTCCGAGAACAGACCCACGTCGGCCAGGGTGACGCGCTTTTTAGCAGTGACCGATTGGGTCATGGCGTCGGAGTCGTTCATTTGCACGCCAATCACCTTGATCTCGGGGCGCAGCGCCTTGATGTAATTGGCCACCCCAGAAATCAGACCGCCACCACCAATCGCCACAAACACGGCATCCAGGCGCCCCTGGTGCTGACGCAACAGTTCCATGGCAATGGTGCCCTGGCCGGCAATCACATCGGGGTCGTCAAACGGATGCACAAAGGTCAGGCCCTCCTTTTTTTCCAGCGCCACCGCGTGGCCATGGGCGTCTGAATAGCTGTCGCCAAACAGCACCACCTCGCCGCCAAAGCCGCGCACCGCGTCAACCTTGACCTGCGGTGTGGTGGTCGGCATGACAATGACGGCGCGGCAGCCGAGCCGCTGGGCACTTAAGGCGACACCCTGGGCGTGGTTGCCGGCCGAGGCGCAAATCACACCCTTTTTCAGGTGTGCCGGACTTAAGTGCGCCATCTTGTTGTAAGCGCCTCGCAGCTTGAAGCTGTGCACCGGTTGCTGGTCTTCACGCTTGAGCAGCACGGTGTTGTTGAGGCGCGCACTGAGGTCTTGCGCAATTTCCAGATTGGTTTCCACCGCCACGTCATACACACGGGCGGTCAAGATCTTTTTGAGGTAGTCGGCGGGGGTCAAAGCGGGTGTTTTCATAGGGTGACAATGATAAGCGCCCCGCGCAATGAGACAAAAAGCGACAATCGCGGCTCTTGAATCTTGAAAGAAACCTGAAAATGGAATGCATAGTCAATTGGACCGGCGCCTTGGGGACCCGCTCGGGCATGGGTTTTGTGGCCGAAACCGGCAGCGGCCACACGCTGGTGATGGACGGTGCGCCCGATACCGCCAAACCCGAGAACGGCGGCCAGAACCTGGCACCGCGCCCAATGGAAACTTTACTGGCCGGTGCTGGCGGCTGCACCGCCTATGACGTGGTGCTGATCCTGAAACGCGGCCGCCACGACGTGCGCGGCTGCAGCGTCAAGCTTGAGGCCGAGCGCGCCGACCTTGACCCCAAGGTGTTCACCAAAATCAACATGCACTTCACCGTGACCGGCAAAGGCATTCCACCGGCCGCAGTCGAGCGCGCCATTGCCATGAGCCACGACAAATACTGCTCGGCCAGTGTCATGCTGGGAAAAACCGCAGACATCACGACCAGCTTTGAGGTCGTTGAGATTTAGGGTAAATTAGCGACATGAGCACCATCACGTTCGACTCTCTCAAACTTTCAGACAAGCTGAAGTCGGCTGGCTTTACGGCAGACCAGGCTGAAACGGTGGTACGTGTCATTGCCGAGGCGCAGGATGAACTCGTCACCAACCGGGGGCTTGATTCGGCTTTGGCGCCTCTAAAAACCGACATGGCCGTCCTCAAGACCGAGGTGTCTCAAATTAAATGGATGCTGGGTTTTGTGATCGGTGGCGTCATCGCCATTTTGGCCAGACTTCTCAGCACCTGATGCCTTAAACCCGGTGCGCCACGGTGGTCATCAGCTTGGCCGCCAAGGTCATCAGGCCTTTGACCGGCGGGGGCAAGTCAATGGCGCCAAGCTCCCTGGCGTCCAGCGCATGGCGCGCCTCGTCGTCCTTCATTTGCGCCACGATGGCGCGTGAGGCATGGTCACCACTTGGCAAGCGACTCAGGTGGCTGTCCAGATGTGCTTCCACCTGGTTTTCAGTCTCCACCACAAAACCCAGACTCACCTTGTCGCCCAGCCTGCCTGCCAGCAGCCCAATGCCAAAGGCGCCGGCGTACCACAGCGGGTTGAGCAGCGAGGGACGGTCACCCAGCTCTTTCAGGCGCTGTTCGGTCCAGGCCAGATGGTTGGTTTCCTCGGCGCTGGCTTTTTGAAAATGGGCCCGCAGCGCTTCGTTTTTGGTCGCAAATGCCTGCGCGGTGTAAAGCGCCTGGGCGCAGACCTCGCCCACATGGTTGACACGCATCAGCGCGCCCGCTTCTTTTTTGTCGAGTTCCGAGAGCTCGGTGGCATCACCCGGCACGGTCGGACAGGCCTGGGTGCCACGGTGCTGGGCGAAGACGGTGCGCAAGGCGTCATCCACGGTGCTTAAAAATCGGTCCATCATGTTGATTCCAGTCTGGTTGGTTTGGGGGATTGGCTCGACACAGGCAATCCGCATGACGCATTGTAATTTTGTGCGCTATATTGCGCGCCATGAATGCAATTTCACCCCTGTCCGCGCGCTCGGCGGCTGAACTTCAGTCCTTGCTGCAGCGCCATGGCAGCGATCCTCACGCCCTGGTTCAAATTCTGCGCGAATTTCAGGCCTTTGCAGGCTGGTTGCCGCGCTCGGCATTGCAACATGCGGCCAAGGCCTTGAACCTGACGCTGGCCCATGTGCAGGGGGTTGCCGACTTTTACCGTTTTTTTCACACCGAGCCGGTGGGTGCTTACCGCGTCCTGTTCAGCAACAACATCACCGACCGCATGCTCGGCAACGAAGCCCTGTTACGGCAATTGTGCGGCCTGTTGAAAGTAGCCCGGAACCAGATGCGTGCCGATGGTCTGGTCAGTGTGACCACCAGCTCTTGCACCGGGCTGTGCGACCAGGGACCGGCGGCGCTCATCAACCACCATCAGGTGATCACCCGGCTGACCCCTGACCGTATTGCGCAGATGGCCGACCTGATCGAACAGCAGGTACCCGCCGCGCAATGGCCAGCGGAATGGTCGCAGGTCGACGACCAGATTCGCCTGGCAGATGTCAAACTGGGCGTGCAACCGCAGCCCGGAGCGGGCCTTGCCGCCGCACTGGCGCGTGAGCCCCAGGCCATGCTGGACGATCTAAAACGTTCCAAATTACGCGGCCGGGGCGGCGCCGGTTATGCCACTGGCACCAAATGGCAACTGTGCCGCAATGCCGTGGGGCAGGCACATTATGTGGTTTGCAACGCCGACGAAGGCGAGCCCGGCACTTTCAAGGATCGGGTGCTGTTGACCAGCTACGCCGACACCCTGTTCGAGGGCATGACCATCGCGGCGTGGACGGTGGGCGCCAGCCAAGGGCTGATGTACTTGCGCGGCGAATACCGTTACCTGCTGGACCACCTGCAAGCGGTCTTGCAGCGGCGGCGCGAACACGGCCTGCTGGGCAAGTCCATCCAGGGCAAGGCCGGTTTTGACTTTGACATTACCATCCATGTGGGCGCCGGGGCTTATGTGTGTGGTGAAGAGTCAGCATTGATCGAGTCGCTGGAAGGCAAGCGCGGCGTGCCCCGCATCCGCCCCCCTTTCCCGGTGGAGCACGGCTACCTGGGCCAGCCCACCACCGTCAACAATGTAGAAACCTTCTGCGCCGTCACCCACATTGCCGTGCATGGCGGCGCCTGGTGGGCGCGCATCGGTACAGCACAATCGACCGGCACCAAGATCCACTCGGTCTCGGGCGACTGCGAGCGCCCCGGCATTTACGAGTACCCTTTTGGCACGCGCGTCGGGCGCATCCTGGAAGACTGCGGCGCACGCAACACCCAGGCAGTACAGGTTGGCGGGCCATCAGGCGTATGCCTGTCAGCGCTGGAATTTGACCGCCACATTGGCTTTGAGGATGTGCCCACGGCGGGCGCCTTCATGGTGTTTGACCGTAGCCGCGACATGTTTGAGGTGGCCCGCAACTTTGCCCACTTTTTTGCCCATGAGAGCTGCGGCTTTTGTACACCTTGTCGCGTCGGGACCGAGCTGGTGGTGCGCCAGATGGACAAACTCAAGCGCGGTTATGGCTCCAGCGCCGACATCCAGGTGCTGTATGAGCTGGACAAACTGATGCACGGCGCCACCCACTGCGGCCTGGGCGCTGGGGCCTGCAACCCGTTGCGCGACACCATCACCAAGTTTCGCCCGGCCTACGAGCAGCATTTGAAATCCCTGCACTTTGTCGCAGGGTTTGACATGGACGCCGAACTCTCGCAGGCGCGGCGCGCCACCGGACGCAACGACAGCGGCGCGCACCTGGAGAATTTTGAATGATGACAGACCACCGCATTGACGCCCTGAGCCCCGGCACCTTTGCCCTGGACGGGCAAGAGGTCGAATTTGGCCCGGGTGACTCCATTTTGCAGGCCGCCCGCCGCGCCGGGCATTACATTCCACACCTGTGCTGGCATCCCGACTTTGCTGCCCATGGCTCTTGCCGACTGTGCACGGTCAAGGTCAACGGACGCACCGGGGCGGCCTGCACCATTGCGGCCAGCAGTGGACAAGACGTGGAAAGCGACACCCCCGAACTCAACACCCAGCGCAAAACGCTGCTGCAAATGCTGTTTGTCGAAGGCAACCACTTTTGCCCGTCATGCGAAAAGAGCGGCAACTGCCTGCTTCAGGCCACCGCCTACCAAATGGGCATGGACGGGCCGCACTTTGAAGAGTTTTACCCGAACCGTCGGGTCGATGCCAGCCACCCCGACCTGCTGCTGGACCTGAACCGCTGTATTTTGTGCGGCCTGTGTGTGCGCGCCAGTGCGCAAGAGGGCAAACATGTGTTTGCCATGGGCGGGCGCGGTGTGGCCAGCCATTTGCTGGTCAATAGCGACAGTGGCCAGCTGTTGAACAGCGCCATCAGCGCCACAGACCGTGCCGCCAACATCTGCCCGGTGGGCGCCATCCTGCCCAAACGGCGCGGCTTTGTCATCCCCATTGGCCAGCGGCGATTTGACAGCCACCCGGTGTCGCAGGAGGACGAGACATGACAACCGCTTTGACTGGTGCAACTCCCTTACACGCGCCACGCAAGCTCAAGGTGGCCACGGTGTCACTGGCGGGCTGTTTTGGCTGCCACATGTCCTTGCTCGACATTGACGAGCGCCTGCTGGAACTGCTGGAACACGTCGAGTTTGACCGCTCACCGCTGACCGACATCAAAACCATTGGCCGCTGCGACATTGGCCTGATCGAAGGCGGGCTATGCAATGCCGAAAACGTGCAGGTGCTGCGCGAATTTCGGGCGCACTGCAAGACGCTGGTGGCGATGGGCGCCTGCGCCATCAACGGCGGCCTGCCGGCACAGCGCAACCAGCGCGATGTGGGCCAGATGCTGTGTGATGTGTATTGCAGCCACAACGGCACGGTGGCCGGTAGCCAGGTACCCAACGACCCCGAGCTGCCACTGCCGCTAAACCATGTGCACCCGATCCACGAGGTGGTGCATGTGGACTATTTTTTGCCCGGTTGCCCACCCAGCGCCGACGCCATCTGGTCGTTTTTGACGGACCTGCTGGCTGGACGCACGCCGCAATTGGGGCATGGACTCATTCGCTATGACTGAAGGATTTGACCTTGTTGTTGGGCTTGTTGTAGGGTCGACTTCAGTCGACCATGGCGGACTGAAGTCCGCCCCACATTCAACCCTACAGAGTTCCCATCAAAACCGGGTGATACCCCATTGCATAAGGGATATTCCATGACTTTTCCACTTGAAACCGCCGCCCACCCCGAGCACCTGCGCCGGGTGGCGATTGACCCGGTGTCGCGCGTCGAGGGGCATGGCAAGGTGACGCTGCTGCTGGACGCCGACAACCACATCGAGCAGGTGCGCCTGCATATTGTCGAGTTCCGGGGGTTTGAGAAATTCATCGAAGGCCGCCCCTACTGGGAAGTGCCGGTGATGGTGCAGCGCCTGTGCGGCATCTGCCCGGTGTCGCACCACCTGGCGGCGGCCAAGGCGTTTGACCGCGTGCTGGGCGCTACACCGGTAAGCGCCAGCGCCAACGTCGTGCGGCGCCTGATGCACTACGGGCAAATCCTGCAATCCCATGCGCTGCACTTCTTTCACCTGTCGTCGCCCGATCTGTTGTTTGGGTTTGATTCAGAAGTGGCCAAGCGCAACATCGTGGGTGTGGCGCAAGCCCACCCCGAGATCGCGAAAAAGGGCATTTCGCTGCGCAAGTTCGGCCAGGAAATCATTCGGATCACCTCAGGCAAACGCGTGCATGGCACCGGCGCCGTGCCGGGCGGCATCAACAAGCTGGTCACTGCAGATGAACGCAATAGCCTGCAACGCGACTTGCCCCAGATGCTGCAATGGGCACAAGATGCGGTGGCCATTGCCAAACAGTTACATGCGCAAAACCCGGCGCTGTACAACAACTTTGGCAGCTTCAAGTCCAATGTGATGTCGCTGGTGCGCGCCGATGGTGCCATGGATTTGTACGACGGTGTGCTGCGGGTACGTGATGAAAATGGCCGCATTTTGTTTGACCAGATCGACGACCAGCGGTACCTGGAGCTCATTGAAGAAGAAGTGCGCCCCTGGAGCTACATGAAGTTTCCCTACCTGCGCAGCTTGGGTGCGCAGCTGGGTTGGTACCGCGTGGGTCCGCTGGCCCGGGTGCAAAACTGCGACTTTATTCCCAGCGCCCGTGCTGAAGCTGAGCGCCGGGCCTTTGTCGCCTGGGGCCGGGGTGAGCCGGTGCATGCCACGCTGGCTTACCACTGGGCACGCATGATCGAGATGCTGCACGCGGTCGAGGTGATTACTGAATTGCTGACTGAGCCGGCGCTGTTGTCGGGCGACCTTGTCACCACCGGCGTGCGCCAGCGCCATGGGGTCGGCATGATCGAAGCGCCGCGCGGTACCTTGATCCACGACTACGAGGTGGGTGACGATGACCTGGTCACACGCTGCAACCTGATTGTGTCCACCACCCACAACAACCAGGCTATGAACGAAGCGGTGCGCTCGGTGGCGCGGGACTACCTGGACGGTCAGGAACTGACCGAGGGCCTGCTCAACCACATCGAAGTCGCCATTCGCGCCTATGACCCCTGCCTGTCCTGCGCCACCCACGCGCTAGGCCAGATGCCGCTGGACGTGACGCTGCTGGCGGCTGACGGCTCGCTGCTGGACCATGTGCAGAAATCGCCACAAAGCGGGCTGACACGCACCACATGACACCCCGGATACTGGTGCTGGGCTGGGGCAATCTGAGCCGGGGCGATGACGCGCTGGGGCCGCTGTGCCTGGCCGCCTTGCGCGAACAACTGCCAGCCACATTACAAGATCGGGTGGAGTTCCTGGAAGATTACCAGTTGCAAATTGAGCACGCGCTCGACCTGATCGGCCGACAACGCGTGCTCTTTATTGATGCCAGCCTGAGCTGCCCCGCGCCGTTTGAGGTAACCAAGTTGCAGGCAACACAGGATGCCAGCTTTACCACCCATGCCCTATCGCCGCAGGCCTTGCTGCAGGTCTACCAGGATGTACAGGGCGAACCAGCACCACCCTGCACTTTGCTGGCGATTCGTGGAGAAAAATTTGAATTGGGCGAGCCTCCCAGCGCGGCGGCGCTGGCACATCTGAAACGTGCCATCTCATGGGCCGCCCCGTGGTTGTTGATGGCTTGTTAAGCCCCTACAAAATCAACCCAGCGCGTCATTCACCTGTTCGTGAAATTCTGCCAGGCTTTGCGCCGTTTGCACTTCGCGCGGCAAGGCGTCGCGAACCGAAAACACGCCCAGAATCTTGTTGTTGTCGGTCACGATGGGCAGATGCCTGAAGCCGCGCTCGATCATGATCAGCACCGCGTCGGCCACCTTGGTCTCGGGTACCACGCAAAACGGACTACGCGTCATGATGTCGGCCACCGTGGTGGTAGCGGGGTCGAGTGACTTGGCCACCAAACGGGTCATCAGGTCGCGCTCGGTCACGATGCCCAGCAGCGTGCTGCTGCTGTCAATGACCAAAACACTGCCGCAATTGGCCCGTGTCATGACACAGGCGGCAGCATAAACCGTGGCGGTTGGCACCACGCTGACCACATGGCGCTGCGCCATCGATTGAAAAACAGTGCGTTCGGTCATGGCAGGCTCCTTGTATGTCATTTAAGTAACGGGTTCAACGCAGTGTGGCGTTGATTTTTTCCAGCGCCTGGGAGCCTGGGTTGAGCTGCGAGGCCTTCAGGGTATTGAGCGGCACGGCACAGGTGTTCATCGCCGTGTGCAAATCTGTGGCCAGCGGGTCGACATACAGCAAACCGGTCACCACCTCACCACGCTCCTGGTGCTGCTGCATATACCCCATGGCAGCATAACGGTCCGTGGGATCGTAGTCGGCATGCAACTTGCGCAGGCGCAATACCGAGCCGTCATGCTGCTCCACATCAACCACCTCGCCGGGGGCGTAGTGGGTGGTGATTTCGCACCCTGGTGTGATGAAGTCGATACGGCTCACGGCCTCGTTGTGCTGGCGCACATAATCGTAGCTCTTGGTGCTGCCACCGTGGTTGTTGAAGGTCACGCAGGGACTGATGACATCAATAAACGCCGCCCCGCCATGCGCCATGGCGCCCTTGATGAGCGGCACCAACTGGGCCTTGTCACCCGAGAAACTGCGCGCCACGTAGGTGGCTCCCAATTGCAGCGCAATGCCCACCAGGTCAACCGGACTGTCGCTGTTGATCACGCCCTTTTTGCTCTTGGAGCCGCGGTCCGCGGTGGCCGAAAACTGGCCCTTGGTCAGGCCATAGACACCATTGTTTTCCACAATGTACGCCATGCGCACGCCACGCCGCATGGCGTTGGCAAACTGGCCCAGACCGATGGAGGCCGAGTCGCCATCGCCGGAAATGCCCAGGTACAGCAACTCGCGGTTGGCCATGTTGGCACCGGTCAACACCGAGGGCATGCGCCCGTGCACGGTATTGAAACCGTGGGACGCGCCCAGAAAGTAGTCAGGTGTTTTGGAACTGCAACCAATACCCGAGAGCTTGGCCACGCGGTGTGGCTCAATGTCAAGCTCCCAGCAGGCCTGGATGATGGCCGCCGAGATGGAGTCGTGACCACAGCCCGCGCACAGGGTGGAAATGCGGCCTTCGTAGTCGCGCCGGGTGTAGCCCACCTTGTTGGTGTGCAGGGTGGGGTGATGCAGCCTGGGTTTGGCAATAAAAGTCATACCAGCTCCTTTTGCACGCTGTCGTGAATGTTGCGAATGATGAAGCGCGCGGTGATGGGCGTGCCGTCGTAATGCAGCACACGCACCAGTTTGGCAGGGTTCACCTCGAGTTCGTTGATGAGCATGGAACGCATTTGTGCGTCGCGGTTTTGCTCGACCACAAACACCTTGTCGTGCGCGGCAATAAAGTCGGACACCGATTGCGGGAACGGGAAGGCACACAGGCGCATGGCATCCACATGGTCGCCATTGCGGTCGAGCACATCCAGCGCTTCACGCATGGCCGGGGTGGTGGAGCCGTAATAAATGATGCCCAACTTGGTCGGTTCGGCTGCCTTGCGGAACACGGGCTGGGGTACCAGGTTGGCCGCCGTCTTGAACTTGCGCAGCAGGCGCTCCATGTTGTAGATGTAGTCCGGCCCGGCCTCGGAGTACATGGCCTGTGGGTTGCGGGTGGTGCCGCGGGTAAAGAAAGCGCCCTTGCTGGGGTGGGTACCGGGCAGGGTGCGCCACGGAATACCATCGCCGTCCACGTCGCGGTAGCGACCAAAGGGCTTGCCGGCCTCCAGCTCTTCGGCCGTCATGACCTTGCCACGGTCGTACTCCTTGGCATCGTCCCAGACAAAAGGTTTGCACAGGCGCTGGTTCATGCCAATGTCGAGGTCGGTCATGACAAAAATGGGCGTTTGCAGCCGTTCTGCCAGGTCCAGCGCCGCCGCCGAATGGGTAAAACACTCGTGCGGGTCTTGCGGGAACAGCAGCACATGCTTGGTGTCGCCGTGGGAGGCGTAAGCGCATGACAGCAGGTCAGACTGCTGGGTGCGTGTGGGCATGCCGGTCGACGGCCCACCGCGCTGCACGTTGATGATGGTCACCGGAATCTCGGCAAAATAAGCCAGGCCAATGAACTCGGTCATCAGTGACACACCGGGGCCTGAGGTGGCGGTAAAGGCCCGCGCACCGTTCCAACCGGCCCCCACCACCATGCCGATCGAGGCCAGCTCGTCTTCGGCCTGCACGATGGCAAAGCGGTGCTGCCCGGTGGCCGGGTCAATACGGAATTTCTCGCAGTATTTCTGGAACGCTTCGGGAATCGAGGTGGACGGCGTGATCGGGTACCAGGCGGCCACCGTGGCGCCGCCATACACCAGGCCCAGGCCCGCCGCACTGTTACCGTCGGTAAAGATCTGATCCCCCACGTTGTCAGCACGCTGCACACGAATGCCCAGTGGCGCTTGCATGTGCTGCTTGACATAGTCGCGCCCCATGTGCAGAGCCTTGATATTGGATTCGAGCAAGCGCTCCTTGCCCTTGAACTGCTCGGCAAAAAGTTTCTCAAACACTTCAGCGTCCACATCGAGCAGCACTGACAGGGCCCCCACGTAAATGATGTTCTTGAACAACTGACGCTGGCGCGGGTCGGTATAGGCGTTGTTGGCAATCTCGGTCAGCGGCACACCCATGGTGTGCACGTCGTCACGAAACTTGTTGGCCGGCATGGGTCGGGTGCTGTCGTAAAACAGGTAGCCGCCGGATTCGATTTCGGCAATGTCGGCGTCCCAGGTTTGCGGGTTCATGGCGACCATCATGTCAACGCCGCCGCGCCGACCGTGGTAGCCTTTTTCGCAGACCCGTGCCTCGTACCAGGTCGGCATGCCCTGAATGTTGCTTGGAAAAATATTGCGCGGGCTAACCGGCACACCCATGCGCATCACCGCCTTGGCAAACAACTCATTGGCCGAGGCCGAGCCCGAGCCGTTGACATTGGCAAACTTGATGACGAAATCGTTAATGGCTTCTATGCGCTTCATGCGGCCTCCGGTTGGGCAATGTGGGCTGCAGGGGTGGCTTTGGCGTCGCGGCACCTGGCACCCGCCTGCGTGGTGTTGAGCAAAAATTTCTGCATGTCCCAGGCGCCGGTGGGACAGCGCTCGGCGCACAGGCCGCAGTGCAGGCAGACGTCTTCGTCCTTCACCATGACACGGTTGGTTTTGAGCTCGGCGGACACATACAAATCCTGTCCGGTGTGGGTCGCAGGCGCCTTCAGACGGGTGCGCAGGTCGGCTTCATCGCCATTGGTGGTGAAGGTGATGCAGTCCATTGGGCAAATGTCAACGCAGGCATCACACTCGATGCAGGTGTTGCGATTGAACACCGTCTGCACATCGCAGTTCAGGCAGCGGCTGGCTTCCTTGAACGCGGTGGCCGCGTCAAAACCGAGTTCGACCTCGATCTTGATGCTGGCCAGCGCGGTCTCGGCCGCTGCCCATGGCACTTTGTAACGCAAGTCATTCGACACGTCGTTGTGGTAGCTCCATTCATGGATGCCCATTTTTTGCGACATCAGGTTGGTCATGGGCGGCGGGCGACGGGCCACGTCTTCACCGTTGAGCATCCGGTCGATCGACACCGCCGCCTCGTGCCCATGAGCCACAGCCGTGATGATGTTCTTGGGACCATAAGCGGCGTCGCCACCAAAAAATACCTTGGATACGGTGGACTGGAAAGTGCCCTCACCCAGTACCGGCAAGCCCCATTTGTCGAACTCGATGCCGCAGTCACGCTCGATCCAGGGGAAAGAATTTTCCTGGCCGATGGCCACCAGCACCGTGTCGCATTCCAGCAGCACGTCGGGTTCACCGGTAGGCACCAGGCTGCGTCGGCCCTTGGCATCGTATTCGGCACGCACGATCTCGAACGTCATGCCAGTGAGCTTGCCGTTCACATGCTCGACCGACTTGGGCACGTGGTAGTTGAGTATCGGAATGCCTTCGTGCTGGGCGTCTTCCTTTTCCCAGGGCGAGGCTTTCATTTCCTCAAAACCGCTGCGAACCACCACCTTCACATCCTTGCCGCCCATACGGCGCGCCGAACGGCAGCAGTCCATGGCGGTGTTGCCGCCGCCGAGCACAATCACGCGCTCGGCCACGCTGGTGGTATGGCCGAAGGACACGTTGGCCAACCAGTCAATGCCAATGTGGATGTGGGCTGCCGCCTCGGCACGGCCCGGCACATCGAGTTCACGCCCGCGTGGTGCGCCGCAACCGACAAACACCGCATCAAAATTCTGAGCCAGCAGCGCCTGCATGGAGTCAACCCGCTGGTTGTTGACAAACTTCACGCCCATGTTGAGGATGTAACCCGTTTCCTCGTCAATCACCTCTTCGGGCAACCGAAAACGCGGAATCTGCGAGCGGATAAAGCCGCCGGCCTTGGCATCGCCTTCAAACACCGTGATCTCATAACCGAGCGGGGCCAGATCGCGTGCCACCGTCAGGGACGCCGGACCGGCCCCAACGCAAACAATGCGTTTGCCGTTGCTGGGTGCAATGGCGGGCATGCGGGCGGTCACATCATCCTTGAAATCAGCGGCCACGCGCTTGAGACGGCAAATCGCCACTGGCTCGGGCTTTTTGCTGTTGTTCTCCTCCACCCTGCCACGCCTGCAGGCGGGCTCGCAGGGGCGGTCGCAGACACGACCCAAAATGCCCGGAAACACGTTACTCACCCAATTGATCATGTAGGCGTCGCTGTAGCGCCCCTGACCAATCAGGCGAATGTATTCGGGTACGGGGGTATGGGCCGGGCAGGCCCATTGGCAATCAACGACCTTGTGGAAATAGGCCGGGTTGGCGACGTTGGTAGCTTGCAAAGTTGTCTCCTTGCCCTGCAAACGCTTGCGACATGAAGCTGCAGGTGAGGGGGGCATCCTACGCCCTTCCATCGCGCCAGCGCGCCATGAAAACCCGCAATTTGTCCATTTGCTGATCTAGATCAAAAATATTTCTTCCTCACAAATCGGTAGAAAACTTGATGTGGCTCAAACATCCGTGCTGATCGACCGCCAAAATGGATTCATCACAGCCCAGGAGAACCCATGAAAGCCCCACAACAAGTTCAACAATTCAAGGCCCTTGATGTCTGCCACCAACAAATTCACCAGCAGTTAGCTGAACTGGCGGATGTGCTGGCGCGGCTGGATACAGAAAGCGACAGTCCACACTGCCGCCAGAAAGCCAAAACCATCGAATCATTTTTTTCAGAAGTTGCACGTTCGCACCATGCCGAAGAAGAAAGAAATGTCTTCCCGGCGCTGTTGGGCAGTGACAACGCCGAACTGGTGCAGGCGGTGCGCACCTTGCAGCAAGACCATGGCTGGATTGAGCAAAACTGGCTGGAACTTGCCCCCATGCTGCGCGCCGTTGCCCAGGGTGAAGACTGGGTCGACATGGCCGAACTCAAACACAATGCCGAAGTGTTTGTGAGCCTGTGCCACGACCACATCGTGCTAGAAGAATCGCTGATCTACCCCGAGGCCAAGGCGCGCCTGGCCGAGGAGCTGGTCAGCCGGGCCGCGCGGCTGGCGCAGCAGGCGGCGTAATCAAACTGCGGTTCACCCAAGACTGGCCGCCACGCCAGCCTGGCGACCAAGTTTTAAAACGCGTTGAAAAATGTCGGCTTTGGGCACGCTCAAGGCCATGGCATCATTACCGGACCGAATCAACCATTCAATACATCGCGTGGCTCTGGCGGTGCGTCCGGGCTGGCGGCCAGCCAGGCGTCAAAACCAGCCAAATCACCACGCGCCTGTCGCTCTTTGAAATAAGTCTCAGTTCTTAAAGCCGAAACTTTTTCCGCAATGGCCGTTACAAAAAACTGGTTCATGGAGACATGTTCAGACTCCGCCACCTCACGCGCGTAAGCAAACAGGGATTCGGGAACTCGCAAAGCGTAATTGACCATGATCAGGACTTCTTCAGACTTAAATGGGCAAGCAAAACAGCTGGCGTCCAAACAGGCAACTTAAAGCGCTTGGCCGCGACAAAATCATTCAGGTTAAACGTGATCATCGTTGGCAGCGGCGACTTCAGCCTCCAACGACAGAATTGCCAAGCACGGTTTTAATGACGATACTTTCCACACCAGCACGCCAGAGGCTAGTCAGTATTTGCATGTGCTCAGTGGCTGTGCAGCTTTTCCTGCAACCAAACCTTGATCAGGGACTGGTAGGGAACATCTCTGGAATTTGCAGCAATTTTGATCGAATCCAGCAAGTGCTGCGGCAAACGCAGCGAAATGGTCTTGGTGGTGGGCTTCAAGTTTGGCAACGAGACCCGCTTGGCCTTAGACCAATCCAGATGTTCTGTGGAGTCATGTGACTCCCAGTAGGCACGTTCTTGCGATTCACTGGCGAACTTCGGAATGGCCTTAAGTTGCTTGTTCATAAATGGCTCGCTCCTTTCTATGCATGTCCCTGGCTGAAATTACTCGAATCAACACACCCAACTGGCGAAGCGTGAACGTGATGTGCAGCGCGCGATCCGCGTCGGTTTTGCCCAAAACATGAAAACGCTGCTCATCCTGGCTGTGCGTGGCATCTTCCAAAAGCAGCATGGGGACGTAAAAGAAGACTTGCTCTGCCTCGGCCATGGAAACACCGTGTTTGTCGTTCTTGCAAGCGTTGCCGTCATCCCAATCGAATCCGGTAATCTTGTTCAGGTCAATCATTTTTGTATATTACCATGATGTACATAAATAGGTAGGACTGAGTGCTCTCAACGTCAACTGCACGCCTGCCACTCTTTGTAATGCGCTTCAGTTCATAGAGCAAAAAACCTGAGGCCGTGGTTTTGTTGGGTACAGGCTGCATGAAAACAGCTAACCAACCCCGACACAAAAAAGTCGTGTGCCGATCATCTGACAACAAACGATGTGCGAGCCTTGAGGCCATGGGTTTGCTTTGTTTCGGCCTGTTTCAATATGTTGCACGTCCGCAACGAATGCACCAATATTGCGCAATTTCATGCCGGTTTTTGGCGCGAAAGTGGTTTGCTTCTGTTTCAATACAACCAACTTCCTGAAACAGGAGGTTGGCCCGGGGTTCTGAGACCCCTCAGTCCGGAGCCCTTCGTTTAACCTTGGAGAAATCTGAAATGAAAAAATCCCTCATCGCTTTGGCCGTTCTGGCTACCGCTGGTACCGCTTTTGCTCAATCTACCGTGACGTTGTCTGGTAAATTGCGTTTTGCTTACGAAAACACGACCGTAACAACGGCTGGTGTGGCAGCAGATACGAATGGTCTGCGCGTGACCGACGGCAACTTCACCCTGACCGCCGTGGAAGACCTGGGCGCTGGCATGAAGATGGTGGCCTCCATGGACGTACAAAGCCGTGGCCGTACCACCGCCATTGCTGGCCGCGATGCCAGCCTGACATTGTCGGGCGGCTTCGGTGCTGTGTTGATTGGCGCGATCGAAGCTGGTAACGGCATCATTGGCTTGGGCGGTGCTGGTGCACCTGTGTACGGCCTGGACAACGGCGTTGTTCTGGCTGGTGCTGGCAACGTTGACATCTTGCGTTACTACACTCCCAACATGTCTGGCTTTAAAGGCTATGTTTCAGTGCTTGACACCACCGTGGGCGCTGGCGGTATGCAATCGACTGCTGCTGCACAAGATGCCACTCAAATTGGCGTAACCTACGCTGGCGGTCCTGTTGCTGCTGCAGCCGACATCACAAACTACGGCTTGAATGCCGTGGTTGTTGGTGCTGACAACCGTCTGCGTATGTCTGGTTCTTACAATCTGGGCATGGTCAACCTCGGCCTGGGCTACGAAAAACGCAAAACCACGGCCGCTTTGAACAATGGTTCACACGACTGGTTGGTGGGTGTCGCCGTGCCAATGGGCCAAACGACTGTTGGTCTGAACTACGCTCGTCGCTCTGTTGACGGTGTTGCTCAAGACGCTAACGGTGTCGATTTTGGCGTCAAGTATGACTTGAGCAAGCGTACCTACGTTGCAGTTCACTACCAGAAAGAAACCGCTGGTGCTGCTGCTGGCGTGGTTCAAAACGATACCAAGAAATATCGCATCCAGTTGGCTCACGCCTTCTGATAGAACGTCGACTTAAGTCGACTTAGGATATTTTTAAAAACCTCACTGGTGAAAGCCAGTGGGGTTTTTTGTTGCAATTTAGTGACATCGCTAAAAATAGCGGCCTTAAGCAAAGCATCAGGATTCGAATTGGGTCGAGCCTCTGGTGTAATCTAGGGGTCAACCCTTATAGGGCACTGACCAAAGACGGTTGGTAAATATTTTTTTAACTTTGGAGTGATACAAATGAAGAAATCTCTCGTAGCTTTAGCTGCTCTCGCTTTTGTTGGTGCCGTGTCTGCGCAAACGGCAACTGTGTCAGGTAAATTGGCGTTTGGGTATGTCACCGCCGAAGGTGCTGGCGTAGCGCCTGCAAAATCCGATGGTCTTCAAGTCACTGATGGAGATTTTGTGATCGCCGCCTCAGAAAATTTGGGTGGCGGCCTAAAGGCTACAGCATCCATGGCCGTACAAAGCCGTGGCCGTACCACCCCGATTGCTGGCCGTGATGCCAGCCTGACTCTCGCTGGTGGTTTTGGTTCGGTGATGATTGGTGCCATCGAAATCGGCAACGGCATCATTGGCCTGGGCGGTGCAGATGCACCAACCATGGGTCTTGATGGCGCTACGGGTATCGGCGGCATTTCCCGCCCGGTGCTTTCAGATGTAATGAACTTGGATGTATTGATGTACACATCGCCTGACCTGAGCGGTTTTACCGTTTCAGCAGCAGTGCTGGATGCCAATGGTGCCGGCGGTACACAATCGACAGCCCTGACACAAGACGCAACCCTGGTTGGCGCGAGCTATGCCGCCGGTCCTTTTGCCGCCGCTGCTGATTACACCAGCTTTGGTTTGAATGGCGTGCTGGCTACTGCGCCAGGCCTGGACAACCGTACCCGTTTGTCTGCTTCCTACGACCTCGGCGTTGTGAAATTGGGTGCTGGTTACGAAAAACTCAAGACCACTGCTGTAGTCAACAACAGCGAAACACAATACCTGATTGGTGTTTCCGCTCCAGTTGGCCAGGCCATGACGGTTGGTTTGAACTATGCCCGCAACACCGCTGACGCGCTGAACACCATTACAGCTTACGAGCTCGGTGCCAACTATGCCTTGAGCAAACGCACTGGCGTGCAAGCCGCATACCAACACATCAGCGAAGACACCGTAGCGGGCAACGCAACCGCATTCCGTGTGCGCCTGCTGCACTCGTTCTAATCTGACGCTGACGCAAGTCAGCTGACGGTTAAGACCTAAAAACCCCGCCCGGGCAATCTGGCGGGGTTTTTATTTGTGCCGATTGACTCCAATGTTTAACTTGATGCCAAACATCCAAAATGTGTCTTCCGTTACTTTTGACATTTACAAATTCGTCCGCAAGTTACAAGAGGCTGGCTTTGGTTGAAGATGTGACGTAGGCCATGCGGGCTGCAATTGACGATGCAGAATTGGTCACGCGTCATGACCTATGGGAATTTAAACTCGGCTGACCCCTCGGTTTGACGCAATCAAAGTCAGTCGCGTGCTGCCTGCCTGATGGGAACCACCATGGCGGAGTTTGTTCGGGCGGCGGCCAAAGAAAAGGCGCACGCATTGGCTGGACCAGGAGTCTCGGGTCACGTTATCGCAGCGTGATTTTGCGACCTTTCACGCGGCTGTCACGGATGCTCTCGCTCCCAACCCAGCGCTGCAAGGCGCCATGACTGCCGCTGCCAAGGTCAAACGCGCTTGAAGAGCAGGCGCTCAATACCCGCCTGCATGACCGCACAAGCTATCACTGCGGCGTCCCGGAGTTGGATGACTATCTGCACCGATTTGGCGACCGGACCAGCAATCCGCACGAGGTGTCAGCGCCGTCTACGTGTTGGTCGATACAGAACAACCCAGCCGGATTCTGGGTTTTTACACCTTGAGTGCAGCGCAGGTGGATGTGTTGCACATCAGCGATGTCGGATCGGAAAAAGCTGTCGCGCTATCCGGTGCCGTACTTTCGGATGGGACGACTGGCCTGCAGCGCTACGCACCGTGATCAGGGTTTGGAGAAATTGCTTTTGGGCTGCGCGGTTGAGCGCTGCCTGCAAGCGCGCAAGCAGGTGGCTGCATTCGCAATGTTGGTGGATGCCAAAAAGGACAGCGCCAAAGCCCTTTATCAGCATTACGGGTTCACGCCATGTGCTGATTCGCAACTAACGCTCTATCTTCCGCTGGGAAGCCCGGCGCCCTGACCCCTCAAGTCAGCCCAACGGGTGCTCAATCACCCTGCCAATTTCGGGCCAGCGCCTATGCAGCCCCAGCCAGGCAAACAATCCCACCAACAGCATGGCCAGCGACGTGGCCGCCAGTGCCACGGTGGAATGCATCACCAGCGGCGCAATCACACCGGCCACCAGGCCGTTGGCGCTAGCGCCAATGAAGGCCTGCAAACTTGAGGCCATGCCACGCCGGTCGGGGTGCAGGTCTAGCACCAGCAACGTGATTACTGGCACCATCATGGCCCAGCCAAAGGCAAACATGGCCACCGGCAACATGGCCCACGACACGTGTGCGGTGAACAGCACATTGGCCAGCAGATTGACAAGCGACATGCCAAGCATGATCAGGAACCCGTATTTGATTTGCTGCTTGGGGGCGCGGCGGCCCGCCAGGCGGCCACTCACCCATGCCCCACCCATGATGCCGCTGATGGTGAGCACAAAGAACCAGAAGAACTGCGTCGGCGGCAAGGCCAGGTGCTCACCCAAAAACACTGGTGCCGACAGCACATACAGAAACATGCCGTTAAACGGCACACCGCTGGCAAACGCCAACAGCACAAAGCGCGGGTCCAGCCCCAGCTTCCAGTAACCCTGCAGCAGATTGCTGAGCTTGAGCGGCTGACGCTGCGTGATGTGCAGGGTTTCGGGCAGCAGTTTGTAATTGGCGGTCCACAGTACCACACCCACCACGGCCAAAAACCAGAACACACTGTGCCAACCCAGATGCGCAAATAACACGCCGCCGACCATGGGCGCAATGGCCGGGGCGACACCAAAATAAATGGTGATCTGGCTCATGACCCGCTGCGCCTGCGCCGGGGGAAACATGTCGCGCACCACGGCACGCGACACCACAATACCGGCCCCGGTGGTAAGACCCTGCACCGCCCGGAAAAATACCAATTGACCAATACTTTGCGACAACGCACAGCCCACCGAAGCCAGCGTGAACGCGGCCAGCCCCCACAGCACCACCGGCCTGCGCCCGATGCTGTCAGACAGAGCACCATGAAACAGGCTCATGAAAGCAAAGCCAAACAGGTAGGCTGACAGCGTTTGCTGCATCTGCAGTGGCGTGGCGTCCAGGGAACTGGCGATGCCGGCAAACGCAGGAATGTAGGTATCAATGGAGAACGGCCCGAGCATGCCGAGCGTGGCCAGCAGCACCGCCAGCGCCCAGCGCGGCGCCGACCACAATTGCTTTGCGTCAGGGTTCACCGGCAGCCTTAGCGCGGTACGCCCAACAGAGTCACCAGCACAATCAGCACGCCTAAGCCCAGGTTGACCAGCACCGAAATACGGATTTTTGCCAGCGCCGCCGCACCGGTCGGCCAGTCAGCGGCTTGTGTCGCACGGCTCAGGCGCTTGTAGAGGGCAAAACGAATGTGGCCAAAGATCAGCATCATCAAGATGCCCAGCGTGGCCATAATGGTCCATTCCAGCGGCATACTGAAATGCCCCCCCGCCTGCACCACCTGTTTGGCCACGTTGCCAATCATCCACAGCCCGGTGACCAAGGTGACGACAATGGCCGCCAGCACCGCGCCAAAAAACCGCCCCAGCACCGCGTGCATCAGGCGTACCCGCACCGCTGACTCAAAGGCCGGCAGGGCCGGGCGCAAAAAGAAATGCGCAAACACCATACCACCAATCCAAACGATGATGGCCAACAGGTGCAGGGTTTTAAGGCTGAGATAGAGCATGTTCCAGAGCTTTTCATTGTTGTCAGGTGGCAGAGTGTGCCTGATTTGCCAAATTATTTCCTGATCACAAACTGATCATGCACCCGGCTGGCCAACGGCCGGTCGGCTGGCGCCCAGACCGGTTGCGGTTTGTCGTTCATGCCCCAGACCCTGGGCACCTGATCAATGGCCACAAAATAGCCATGCAGCGCACCCTCTGCGCTGATCTGAAAACGCAAAAAACCCTTGAAGTCCTGCAGCGCCAGCGCAGAAAAGCCGTTGGTGGTCAGGAACCCGAGGCGTGACATCAGCGCCAGATAACAACCAAAAATCAGCGTGCCCAGCACCGCCCCGCCGGCCAGCAGGCCTACCAGCCAAACCAGTACACGGCCCAATTCCCCCACCGGCGCGGCCCAGACCAGCAGCGCTTGCACACCCCAGCCCATGCCAGCGAGGGCCGCAACATGGCACAGCACGTGCGCCAGGCCGGTCCCCATGGCCAACGCCGTGCCGTGCCAAGCCTGCCACTGGGGTGAGACTTCCAGCCTTGACTCCCAGCCCAGTGGCAGGCACAGGGCGGCAAACAGCAAGGCACTCCAAAGCAAGCCGAACGGCAACTGATGCAAGCCGGCGCTGACCAGATACAGCCCGGCCAGCACCCCGGCAAACCAGCGATTGCCTTGCCAAAAGCCACCGCCGCCGCCAAACAGGGCCGTAACATTACCGAGTGCCAGCTTGCGGCTTTGGCTGACAGACGGGTATTCGGAGCCGTTCACCTTGTTGAACGGCCGACTTTGCTCCGGCGCGCGGCCATCGTTCAGGCCCACTTGCACAATGCGGGCAGAACTGGCCGGAATGGCCGAGGCATTGGTGACGTTGCGCGCCACAATGGGCGGGGTAGTCAGGCGCGTGTGGGTGGGGTGACTGAAGGCACCGCCGGTGCCGCAGGTGACCAACTGCCCGTCGTGCTCAGAGGTCCAGCGCATGTAATGGTGCAGGTCACCCGCCAGGCGTAGCGCAATACGCGACTGCAACAGACCTTCAAGCAACTGGTAGCGTTTGGCGCCACCAGGGTAGACCCCGGCCGCCACCGGTGTGGTCCAGATCGGCGCGGGGTAGAGCAAGATGACGCGGTCGTCAGGCAAGATACGCTGCGTGACGGGCTGGCCATTCACCTCGGTTTGCAGCCCTTGGGCCGAAGCCAGATTTTTGAATTGTTCAAACTGGTCGCGGTCTATGTCGTCGGTCATGGCAAAGTCCAGGCCCAGCAACCACCAACCGTGGGGTAAGCGCGCGCATACATACGACTGGCGCTGAGGAATCTCGGCCGCCAGCAAAGACCTTGACTGCTTGCTGCGCAAAAAGTAGCGCCCAAAGGTGGAGGCCGAGTCCATCCAGTCGTGGTTTTGCGGCAGCGCGGCCAGGGTAAACGGCTGGCCTCGCACCAGCGCGGTGCCGGCCTCGTTATAACTGGGCTCGTCTGGCAAAGCGGCTTCAAAGAGCTCGGTAAAACGGTAGCGGTATTCCAGCGCGCTGGCACTTGGGTAAGCCAGGTCACCACCCAACACCAGCAATTCACCGCGTGGCAGAACTTGCCCGTCATCACCCACCCATTGATCCGCCAGGGCGGTGCGCGCCACCGCATAAGTGGCGTTGCCGCCATCACCGGTGTCAGCGATGAAGTCAAACCAGAAGTCACCAGCGGCAGCACCCTGCCCTGCATCAACGACGGCAACAGGCTGGCGCTGACTGCGGTCGATGATCGTCAGTGGCAGGGGAAAACTCTCACGTTCATCGCGGTTTCTGAACTGGTTGAGCGACGACAACACATCGCGCGCAGCCAGCAACAAGACCCACGGGTGGTACCAACAAACCGCAGCGCGGTCGTTGGGCTTGACGTTACGACCAAACCGGAAATCAGTCATGACCATCCCTCGTGGTTGTTCGTTACATGGTAGAACAATTCAAGTCTGCAGGTCAGCATGGCCTGGAAAACACAAAATTATGCCCCTGGCTCTTGAAAGAGTTTCAAACGGCCTTATCATTAGCACTCCTTAGATATGAGTGCTAACAAATTTTTTAGCACCCAGTCTGACAGTTACAAGTCACCAGCATGTTCATTCTGGTGATTTTTTGTTAAACCCCTGTTTCAAACTTTATAGGAGTCCCCATGAAACTTCGTCCCCTGCACGACCGCGTGATTGTCAAACGCGTAGAAAACGAAACCCGCACCGCTTCCGGCATCGTCATTCCTGACAGCGCCGCAGAAAAGCCTGATCAAGGCGAAGTGCTGGCCGTTGGCCCAGGCAAAAAGAACGACAAGGGTGAAGTCAGCCCGATGGCTGTCAAGGTCGGCGACCGCGTGTTGTTTGGCAAGTACAGCGGCCAGACCGTCAAGGTCGATGGTGACGAACTGTTGGTCATGAAAGAAGACGACCTGTTCGCAGTCGTTGAAAAGTAATTAATTAACTGAATTCGGAGAATACACATGGCAGCAAAAGACGTAGTTTTCGGCGGCGAAGCCCGCGCTCGTATGGTTGAAGGCGTGAACATTTTGGCCAATGCGGTCAAAGTGACGCTGGGCCCCAAAGGTCGTAACGTGGTGTTGGAGCGCTCGTTCGGCGCCCCCACCGTGACCAAGGACGGTGTGTCCGTGGCCAAGGAAATCGAACTCAAGGACAAACTGCAAAACATGGGTGCGCAGATGGTCAAGGAAGTCGCTTCCAAGACCTCTGACAACGCGGGCGACGGTACCACCACCGCCACCGTGCTGGCACAAGCCATCGTGCGCGAAGGCATGAAATATGTGGCCGCCGGCATGAACCCGATGGATCTGAAGCGCGGCATCGACAAGGCAGTGACGGCGTTGATCGAAGAGCTCAAGAAGGCTTCCAAGCCCACCACCACCTCCAAGGAAATCGCCCAGGTCGGCTCCATTTCTGCCAACTCTGACGTGTCGATTGGTGACATCATCGCCAATGCCATGGACAAGGTCGGCAAAGAAGGCGTGATCACCGTGGAAGACGGCAAATCACTGCAAAACGAACTCGACGTGGTTGAAGGCATGCAGTTTGACCGTGGCTACCTGTCACCCTACTTTATCAACAGCCCAGAGAAGCAATCCGCGCTGCTGGAAAACCCCTTCGTGTTGTTGTACGACAAGAAAATCAGCAACATCCGTGACCTGCTGCCCACCCTGGAGCAAGTGGCCAAGTCGGGCCGTCCGCTGCTGATCATTGCTGAAGATGTCGAAGGCGAAGCCCTGGCAACCTTGGTGGTCAACACCATCCGTGGCATCCTGAAGGTTGTGGCTGTCAAGGCCCCAGGTTTTGGTGACCGTCGCAAGGCCATGCTGGAAGACATCGCCATCCTGACCGGCGGCAAGGTGATTGCTGAAGAAGTCGGTCTGACCCTGGAAAAAGTCACTTTGGCTGACCTGGGTTCTGCCAAGCGCATCGAAGTGGGCAAGGAAAACACCATCATCATCGACGGTGCCGGCCCGGCTGCTGACATCGAAGCTCGCGTCAAACAAGTGCGCGTGCAAATCGAAGAAGCCACCTCTGACTACGACCGTGAAAAACTGCAAGAGCGCGTGGCCAAATTGGCTGGCGGTGTTGCCGTGATCAAGGTAGGCGCTGCCACTGAAGTCGAAATGAAAGAGAAAAAGGCCCGTGTTGAAGACGCCCTGCACGCCACCCGCGCTGCTGTGGAAGAAGGCATTGTGGCTGGCGGCGGCGTAGCTTTGCTGCGCGCCAAGCAAGCGGCTGGCGTCATCAAGGGTGACAACGCTGACCAGGACCACGGCATTGCCCTGGTGCTGAAAGCCATCGAAGCGCCGCTGCGCGAGATCGTGTACAACGCCGGTGGCGAAGCCTCGGTGGTGGTGAATGCGGTCATGGCCGGTACCGGCAACTACGGCTTCAACGCTGCCAACGACACCTATGGCGACATGATCGAAATGGGTATCCTGGACCCCACCAAAGTGACCCGCACCGCACTGCAAAACGCAGCGTCTGTGGCCTCTTTGATGTTGACCACCGAGTGTATGGTGGCTGAGTCGCCAAAAGACGACGCAGCTGGCGGCGGCATGGGTGGCGGCGACATGGGCGGCATGGGTGGCATGGGCGGCATGGGCATGTAATTGCGCTCTGCTGCGCGAGGGGGTTTCGACTCCCTCCCCGCATCAAAAGAAGGCCTCGCATAGCATTTGCTCTGCGAGGCCTTCTTATTTAATTGAATAGCATCTGGCATTTACTCCGTGAGGGCAAAATGCCAATTTTCATGTGAATCTCAATTGAACCTGGTGCTAAAGGAAAACATCAAACCTGCCGTACCCAAAAAATTCACCTGGGCTTGCCAATCTGGCTTGAACTCATAGGCGACAGCAGGAATCAGTGCCAATGAAAAGCCCCTGAAATTCAGCGGAACCTTGTTTTCAAACGGGTCACGGTAGCCATAAAGCAGCCCGGCCGTCCATTTCATGGACAAGTTGTCTATGCCCGCAACAGATTTGTAGGTACGCCCCCACGGGTAGAGGTACACCGTAGGCTGACCAAATGAATTGGTAAAAAGCGCTGCACCGTCCAGGCTACGGTCGGCATTCTCACGCTCCAGCCCAACCATGACCACCCGTTTGTGCTCGGAATCTTCCGAGTAGTGGTAGGTCATGGGGCTGAACTGCCAGCGCACCTGCTTTCCCTGGATCCAATCGGTCATAAAGCCTGGGGCGGCAAGTGCGGGCACGGCAAGCTGCGCCACAATCAGCCCGGTGAGTAATCGAATCTTATTTTTCATGAGTCAAACATGGCGCTGGTTGGGGTTAAGAGGAATCTGCGTTGGGCTCATGCTGGCCCTGAGCGGCTGCGCCTGGTTGGGTGAACAACAACGGCAGATTATTTACCGGCCCACCCTGTCAGCGTCTCAGGGTACTACACATTTGCCACCAGGTTTGCTGCATTATCGGCTGGCGCTGCCCCACCCCGGACCATCAGGCCACCTGGCATTTTGGTGGCTGCCCCAACCAGACGCTGACGCGCCTACGCTGCTGTACCTGCACGGCACCTTTCGCAACCTGGAAGGTAACTTGCACAAAATCAACGCACTGCACCAGGCGGGTTTTCAAGTGCTGGCGGTGGACTACCGGGGCTGGGGGCAAAGCAGTCGCCTCACCCCGTCAGAACAAACCATTCTGTCTGATGCCAGGCAGGCCTGGGCCGAATTGGTGCGCCGTGAACCACACGCAGCACATCGGGTGATCTACGGCCACTCGATGGGCAGCGCAGTGGCCGTGGACCTGGCCAGCACTTTAACCTCCCCAACTGACTACGGCGGGCTGATCCTGGAGTCAGCCTTTACCAGCTTCACCGATGTCGCACAGTCTGCCGGCTTTTGGACCAGCGTGGCTGCCCTGTTCACCACCGAGCGTTTTACTTCCATTGATAAGATTGGCCGGGTTCAGGCCCCGTTGCTGATGCTGCACGGCAGTCAGGACAACACCATTCCGATCCAGCTGGGCGAGCGCCTGTTCGCAGCGGCCAACCCACCCAAACAATGGGTCCGTGTAGAGGGTGCCGCGCACAGCGATCTGGATCAGGTCGACCCCGGGCTCTACCAGGCCAGCCTGCACGGCTTTGCCGCCAGCTACCTGTCAGGCCAATAGCGGCATCAGTTGAGCCTGAAGTAGCGCGGCCGACACAAAGTGAATGCCTTGCCAGCCACGCGCCCGGGCACTCGCCACGTTGTCTGCCAAGTCGTCAATAAAGATGGTGTTGCCCGGCACCAGCGCATAACGGGACTCCAGCAGCTCATAAATCTCGGGCTCGGGTTTGACCAGCTGCACATCGCCTGAAAAAACACCGCCGTCAAACCAGCTCAAGAAGGCGTGTTTCTGTTCCAGCAACCGCGCATACGGAATGGGCATATTGGACAAAAAATGCAGCCGTAACCTGTCTGGCTGCTGATCACGCAGGGCGCGCAGTTGCGCAAGCACAGCCAAGGTGTCGGGCATCGGCTGTAAATGCTCGGCAATACCGTCAATCAGGGCGCGCAGCGCTGGCTCTGGCAAGCCAAGGCGTGCCGCCGTGCGCACACTGACGGCGTGTGCCGGCAACACCCCGCGGTCAAAATTGTGCCAATCGGCATGGGCAAATACCGCGTGGGCCAGCACTGCTGCCTGTTCAGGTGTGGCTGCTTGCTCAGGGAAATGGGTTGCTATCAACACCCTGGGTTGCCAGGTGAACAACACGGCACCAAAGTCAAAAACGATATTTTTAGCCGTCATCACCATGGTTGAGCCTTGTTTGTCAATTGAAAGTAAACCCATAGCTCCAAACCCTTGCGCCCGTTACATCTGCATACAATCATCAGCAAACTCAAAATCGCCCGCAGTCAGGACGCATCGGACAACACCTTTATGCAAAAGAGACTGGTTATATGGATCGCGCTGCTGCTGATTGTCACCCAGACGGCTCTGGCTGCCCCAGCCACAAAGCAGGTAACGCTGCAACTCAATTGGCTGCATCAATTTGAGTTTGCCGGCTATTACGCTGCACTGCACAAAGGTTTTTATAAAGATGCCGGGCTGGCAGTCACCCTGAAAGCGGGCTCCCCCAGTATTTCACCCATCGACGAGGTCACCCAGGGGCGTGCCGACTTTGGCGTCTCATCATCGGGCTTGGTCAAATCGTTTCTGGAGGGCAAACCCGTGGTGGTCTTGGCTCCCATCTTTCAGCACTCGCCTGAAGTGTTGCTTAGCCTGGGTACAAAAAACACAACGCTCCCTGAGGTGGCCAAAGCCGGAGCCATTGGCCTGCAGCCGGGTGATGAAAGCCTGGACCTCAAGGCCATGTTCGTCAACGAAGGTATTGCACTGGACAAGCTCAACATCAATACCCAGGCCAAGGGACTCGATGATTTGCTGACGGGCAAGATTGTGGCCATGAACGCTTTTTTGTCCAATGAACCCTTTTATCTGCAAAAGCGCGGCATTCCCTACCGTGTGATCGACCCAAACCAATATGGCATGGATTTTTACAACGGTGTTTTATTCACCAGCCGGTCTGTAGAAATGGCCCAGCCCGACGTGGTTGCTGCCTTTCGTACCGCCTCGCTCAAGGGCTGGGAGTATGCTTTGGCACATCAGGATGAGGTGGTCGGGCTCATTCTGGCGCAGTACAACAGCCAAGAAAAAAGCCGTGAATACCTTGTATTTGAGGCAAAAACGCTGGCTGATCTGATTGGCTCTGACGTGATCCAGATGGGACACAGCAACCCGAGGCGCTGGCATCACATCGTCGAAACCTATGCCAAATTTGGCATCATCAAATTTGGCTACAGCCTGGACGGCTTTTTCTACGACCCCAATCCGCCGCCACCAGACATGACATGGCTCTATCGCCTGTTGGCAGCGGTGCTGCTGGGGCTGAGCGCAATCGCAGCTTTTGCCTTCTATATTCACCGTCTCAATCGCAAGCTCCACCGCGCCCAAAATGCCATTGAGCGCACTTTGAACGAGCAGCACCAATTTATGGACATGCTGACCCACGGGCTGAAAACACCGATTTCAGTGGTCTCTTTGACGCTCAAACAGATGTCAGTTCACAACCCGCAAAGCGCCATCAAACAGCGCGCCGAGCAAGCCATGGACGACATGAGCAACATGGTTGAGCGCTGCCAACAGCTCGATCAGCTCGAACACGAAAAACCCACGTTGCAACTGCAACGCTGTCATTTGCCAGACCTGCTGGCGCAATTGCGCGCGCGCAGCCCGGCCCCTGATCGCCTTAGTTTTGCAGCAGAGTCCTGTCCCGATATTGAGAGTGATCCACAACTTCTCAGTATTGTGCTGGGCAATCTGATCAATAACGCGCTGAAATATTCCCCACCCCACACGCCCGTCACCCTCCAGGCCGAGCCAGTTACCGACGCGGGCCGGGCCGGCGTCCAGGTCAGCGTGCAAAACCAGCCGGGCGCGGCGGGCTTGCCAGACCCGGCCAAATTATTCGAAAAATACTACCGCAGCCTGGGCGCGCAAAAACAAACCGGCTCGGGCCTGGGGCTGTACCTGGTACGCAGCTTTGCCACGCTCTTGGGTGGCCAGGTCAGGTACGAAGTGGTACAACAACAGATAAGGTTTACCCTATGGTTACCCTGCTAAACATCATCGTCGTGGAGGACCACGATGACCTGCGCGACATCACCGTCGAAACCCTGCGCGCCATCGGCCACCAGGTAGTTGGGGTCGATTGCGCCGAAGCCCTGGTAGAAATTGCCGACAGCATGCACGTCGACCTGATGCTGATTGACCTGAATCTGCCCGGTGAAGATGGCATCAGTCTGGCACAGCGCATCCGCCAGGGGCAGCCTGGTATCGGCATCATCATGCTGACAGCGCGTGGCAAAGTGTCAGAAAAACTGCAGGGCTACGCAAGTGGTGCCGACCTCTACCTGACCAAACCCACCACCATGGACGAGCTCGGTGCCGCTGTGCAGGCCTTGTCGCGCCGCCTGCGGCCGGCCGCACAAACCAGCGCTGCGCTCAAACTTGACCTGCACAAACTCACCCTGTCGGGGCAGCACAGTCAGAATACCCAAATCAATCTCAGCGCCCACGAAGGCAGCTTGCTGGCGGCATTTGCCCGTGCGCCGGGACAACGCCTGGAACACTGGCAGTTAATTGCCCTGCTCGGAAAAGTGGACTGCAGCAAAGCCGGTCTGGAAATGCAAATTGCCCGTCTGCGCAAGAAGCTGGTTCAGGTTAGCGCAGATGAGCAACCCATCAAGGTCATTCGTCAGGTGGGCTACCAGTTGAGCATTGAAGTGCAGGTGGTTTAACCCATGCCGAACGTCTTGATTGCCCGGCACAAAACCCGAAATCTGTTGCTTTTGCTTGGGCTGTTACTGGGGCTGTGCCGGTCTGCACTGGCTGACCCTGGCACCAGCATGGTGACCCTGCAGCTCAATTGGCTGCACCAATTTGAGTTTGCCGGCTACTACGCGGCGCTGCACCAAGGTTATTACAAAGAGGCCGGGCTGGTCGTCACCCTGAAAGAGGGGTCTCCCAGTATTTCACCCATCGACGAGGTGACCCAGGGACGTGCCGACTTTGGCGTGTCGTCATCGGGCTTGGTCAAGTCCTTTCTGGAGGGCAAGCCTTTGTTGGTGTTGGCCCCGATCTTTCAGCATTCACCCGAAGTATTGCTGACCCTGGATGAAAAAATCAAAACGCCTTCGGACGTGGCCAGAGCCGGAGCCATTGGCCTGCAACCGGGCGATGAAAGTCTGGACCTCAAAGCCATGTTCATCAACGAAGGTATTGCGCTGGAGAAACTCAACATCAATACCCAGGCCAACGGACTCGATGACTTGCTGGCAGGCAAGATTGTGGCCATGAACGCGTTTCTGTCCAACGAACCGTTTTATCTGCAACAGCGCGGCATTGCCTACCGTGTGATCGACCCGAACCAATACGGCATGGATTTCTATAACGGCGTTTTATTCACCAGCCGTACGGTCGAGCAAACCCGGCCCGAGGTGGTGGCAGCTTTTCGTAGCGCCACGCTCAAGGGCTGGGAATATGCCTTGGCGCATCAAGACGAAGTCATCACACTGATTCTGGCGCAGTACAACACACAAACCAAAAGCCGCGACTACCTGGCGTTTGAGGCAAAAACGCTCTCGCAACGAATTGGCGCCGACATCATCCATATGGGTCACAACAATGCGTTGCGCTGGAAGCACATCGTTGAAACCTATGCCAAATTTGGCATCATCAAGTTTGACTACAGTTTGGACGGATTTCTTTACGACCCCAACCCACCGCCGCCCGATATGACCTGGTTGTTCCGGTTGTTGGCACTGATTGTGCTGGCCATCAGCTTGCTTGCGGGCGTTGCGCTGTACATCCACCGCCTCAATCGCAAGCTGCAACAAGCCAACCAGGGCGTGAAGCGCGCCTTGCTTGCACAGCATCAGTTCATGGACATGCTCACCCATGAGCTCAAAACGCCAATCTCGGTGGTCACATTAAGCCTGGACCACCTGACTGCACAAGAGCCGCAAATGCGCCGCGCCACACAAGCCCTGGACGACATGAGCAGCATGGTTGAACGCTGCCAGCAGCTTGATCTGCTTGAACACCAGCAGCCGACGCTGCAACGGCAAGCCTGCCAGCTCACCGAAATTTTGGCGCAAGTGCGCACGCGCTGCCCGGACCCCGAGCGCCTGGCCATCACGACAGCGTCCAGCCCAGATTTTGAGACTGACCCGCAATTGTTGCGCATTGTTCTGGACAACCTGATCAACAACGCCGTCAAATATTCGCCCCCCCTGTCGGTCATCACTGTCCGTGCCGAAGCAGCGCCTGACGCGGGCCGCCCCGGCATCCAGATCAGCGTACAAAACCTGCCCGGCGCAGCCGGCTTGCCCGACCCGGCCAGGCTATTCAACAGGTACTACCGCAGCCCTGGCGCGCAAAAGCAATCGGGCTCGGGCCTGGGGCTGTACCTGGTGCGCAGCTTTTCCGCATTATTGGGGGGGCAGGTCAGGTATGAAGCGGTGCACGGGCAGGTCAGATTGACGCTGTGGTTGCCCAACTGATGACAGGCGTCCGTTTTTAAATCACTTGATCAGTGGCTGGGTAGTCGCTCATGCTGCCCCGTCTCGGGCATGTTGGTTTTCGTTGGTTTTCGCTCTTTTGGTTTGGTACCTTCGTTCAGACGAAATTCAGATCCCAAACCCAGGCTGAAAAACCATCCAGCCAACAGCCGAAAAAGGTACGCCATGCATAACTCATCACTTAATCACACCTACCGCCTGGTCTGGAGTGCTTGCACCAACACCTATGTCGCAGTAGCCGAAACCACCCGGGGGCGTGGCAAAAAAAGCCGTTCAGGCAAAACCCTGAATGCTCTTGTCTCAGTAGCTGCTGGCGCTTTTCTGGCTTGCTCTGGAGCTGGTTTAGGTGCACAAACTATTGATGATGGCCATGGCGGCAGTGGCCGCTTTGTCGAAAGCGGGACCCTATCGCTCTCCAACACAACGATCACCAATTACGCAACGATCGGCGGAGCCGGTAGCGGTGGCGGAGCCGGTTTGGGCGGTGCCATTTTTATCAACCAAGGTGCCACAGTCAACCTTAACAATGTGAATTTTTTCGGCAATACGGTGATTGGCGGTACGGCCGTCGGTGGAACGAACGTTGGCGGCTCGCTGAATAACCTGGGCAATGGCACGCTAGGCACCACAGGTGCTGCTGGCACGACACCTACGCGCATAAATTCTGTCGATGTTGGCGGCACCAACGGCTCCAAGGGCGGTGTTGGCGGCACAGGTGGCGCTGGCGGAACGGGCGGGGCTGGCGGTGTCGGCGGCGGTGGCGGCGATAGAAATGAATACGCCATTGCGGGAGTAGCATCAGGCGCTGCTGCAACTGTTCTTGCGGGGGCTTCTGTCGTATCGGCTGTGGCGGGAGTGGGATTGGCAGTTGCCGACCTGGCTGTCGCAGCAGTCAGCATTGAGTATGCTGCAGCAGTCATTGCGGCGGGAACCCTGGTGCTTACGTCGGCTGATTTGGTCATTGCTACCGGAGGCTTGGTTTTATCCATTGCTGACTTGGCAACCGCTTCAGCTGCCCTTGCAGAGTGGGATCAGGCACTTGCCAATGGCCAGATTGGCGGTGGTGGCTCCGGTGGTCAGGGTGGCACCGGTGGCGTTGGCGCTTTTAGCAATGGTGGTGGCATAGGGGGCGCAGGTGGGCCCGGTGGAAAAGGCGGAGCCAACTGGAGCGGCTCTGCTTTTAATGGTGGCGCTGCAGGCGGCGATGCCGGTTCTGGTGGCAACGGTGGCATGGGCGGATTCGGCGCCGGCGGTGGATCAGGTGGTGCGGGTGGCACTGGCGGTGCAGGTGCTGATGCAAAAACCACACCGGCTAAAGCTGCTGTTGCCGCTGTGACGCAAGACATTTCAACCACCAAGGTCACTTATGACGAAATCTATACCGACCCCGTTGATCCAACCTTAACGGTTGTGGTCAAGACAGGTCAACCCACCATACTGGCCAATACTTACACCCTTGATGTACCCCGTGTTATTCCGACATTGGATCCATTGACTAATCTGATGGTTGACATCCCGGTTTTGGATCCAATCACAAATCTACAAATTATTGATACGGTGACTGTCAAGAGCAAGCCCGTCACGGTAACGACCATCGAAACCAAAGTGATTACGCCAGCCCAAGCTGCCACTCCTGAAAATCAATTTGCCGGTAAACCCAACGGCTTGGATGGTGCCGGCGGCGCCGGTGGTGCCGGTGGTTTTGGTGCCGGTGCGGGTGCCAATGGCGCCGGTTTTGGCACCCTGGCGGGTGGCGGCAGCGGCGGCAGTGGTTTTGGTGGTGCCATTTTTGTCAGAAGTGGCGGCAATCTCACCATCACCGGCACAGCAAAATTTGAACAAAATGCTGCTTTAGGCGGCGATGGTCAACTCGAAACCGCCACCGCGCTGGCTGGCGCACCTGGAAGCGCAGCCGGCACCGACTTGTTCATGATGAAGGGCTCAAACGTGATGCTCGCCCCCGGTGGCAACAATGTGATTACCTTCAACGGCTCGATCGCTGACGACAGTGGCATCGCCGGTGTGGCTGACGGCAATGGTGCCAGCCTGACCGTGCAAGACGGATTGGTGATATTTAACGGCTCAAACACCTATTCCGGCAGGACCAACATTGCTGCGGGGGGGGTGCTACAGGCTCAGGACGGCACCGGCATTGCCACCAACAGCAACATCAACTTGGGCGGCGGGGTGCTGCAAACCAATGGCTTGTTTAACCGCTTTGTTGGCACGGCAAGCCCACGCGTTCAATGGACTGCCGACGGCGGTTTTGCTGCCCAAGGTGGTGCACTGGAAGTGAGTCTGGCTAACAACCAGACGCAAACCTGGGGTGCCAACAGCTTTGTTCCGAGCGGCAGCAAACTACTTTTCGGATCAAGTACCGCCACCGATGCAGTCACGTTTGACAACGCCATCAACCTCAATGGTGCCACTCGCACCATTTTGGTCACGGCCAATGATGCCGCCCTGTCGGGCGTAGAAGCCAATACCGACACGGCCACTCTGAAGGGCGTGCTCTCCAATGGGGGTCTGCTAGTGGGCGATGCCACCCACAACGGCATTTTGATCCTCGACAACACCAATACGTACACCGCTGGCACCACCGTCAATGGCGGCACACTGCGTGAAAGTGCCACCGGTTTCCTGGCTGACAGCGGCTTTTTGACCGTTGACGGCGCCACAGCCGTCTTTGATTTGGGTGCTGACCACAACGACACAGTGGGCACGGTGACGTTGCAAAATGGCGGCACACTGGCTGGCATGGGCACCAGCACCATGATCGGCACGGGCAGCTTTGAGATGCAGGACGGCACGGTCAATGTCATTTTGGCGGGTGACAACATCGCGCTGAACAAAACCACGGCTGGCACAGTCACGCTCAATCAACAGAACACCTTCACCGGCCTGACCACCGTGAGCGCCGGCAAGCTGGCTTACGGTACCAATGACGCGCTGGCCACTGGCGATGTACTGGTGAGCGGTGCCGGGGCTGAACTGGCGATGAACACCTTCAACGACAGCGTGGGTACGGTCACACTGGACAACGCTGGCCTGATCAGCGGCACAGGCAGCGACAGCACCAACGGCATACTGACCAGCACCGGCAGTTTTGAGATGAAAGACGGCACCGTCAGCGCCAAGCTGGGCGGCGACGGCATTGCGCTGAATAAAACGACCGCAGGTACGGTCAACCTGAACAACCAAAACCTCTACACGGGTCTGACTACGGTGAGCGCCGGCACGCTCAATTACGGTGTCGATAACGCCATTGCCACGGGCGCAGTCACCGTTAACGGTGCTACCGCCGTATTGGAATTGAACACTTTCAACGACTCGGTAGGCACGGTGACACTGGACGGTGGAGGCATCATCAACGCCACGGGCAGCGA
>Ga0156771_134_pt1 | contig 73650 bp, 71 predicted proteins | sample RifOxyD3_FD_116170 | JGI IMG/M metagenome (GOLD analysis project Ga0156771, IMG submission 116170) | Burkholderiales bacterium RIFOXYD12_FULL_59_19 | reverse complement strand
CCTGATTTTCATATGTGATCAATCGTTGACGCGGATGCCGGGTAACCCATCACCATAAGCAAAAAACGTGCGAGGGGAAATGGGGTGTTGACCGCCGGAAGTGGCCCCATAACGCATGGCCTGTCACAGGACGATGCGTGAGGTTGTACCAAATAGCAACAGCATGGACAGTGCAATGCGCCAGCTTTGGGGTTTGCCGGGCTGTTTTGGAGGAAGTTTGGGCAACATTCAGAGTGATTCGGCTGCGCCTGCGCAGGTCATGAACTGGTATGGATATTGCGCTATAGCAGTGCAAACAAAAGCAAGGCGGCATTTGTGAAAAATGCCATGAGAGAAGACAAGTCCAGAGAACCCCCATGAATTCACCCAAATTTAAAAAAGCCAAATTGAACCTGTTGCTTCAGTCCGCACTTACCGTGGTTGTGGTCCATGCCTACCAGGCCGGGGTAGCCGCCCAAACGCTCAGCGAGGTGGTTGTGTCGGCCTCGCGTGCCGCGCAGCGCAGTTTTGATGCACCTGCCGCTGTGCAGTCCATTGACCGGGAAACTATTGAGGCGGCCGGGCCGCAGGTCAATTTATCGGAGTCATTGAACCGTGTGCCGGGTCTGACCATTTTGAGCCGACAAAATTATGCGCAGGATTTGCAGGTATCGATTCGTGGTTTCGGCGCGCGTTCTGCCTTTGGTATTCGGGGCGTGCGCCTGCTGGTGGACGGCATTCCTGCCACCACGCCGGACGGACAGGGGCAGGGCTCTTCCATCAGCCTGACATCGACCGACCGCATTGAAGTGCTGCGAGGTCCGCTGGCGCAGTTATATGGCAACGCGGCGGGCGGTGTGATTCAGGCGGTCACCCGTGAAGCACCTGACAACCCCGAATTTGGCGCCGCCGCCTACGTCGGGTCATTTGGCATGCGTCGTACCGACTGGCAGTACGCCGGGCGCGTGGGCCAATACGGTTTGGTGGCAGACTTCAGCACCTTTGACATTGACGGGTTCCGTGCTAACAGCAAGACTGAGCGCAAGCAGTTCAACGGCAAACTCAGTTTTGACCCTTTCGAGAAAACCCACGTCAATGTGGTGTTCAACCGCTTTGACATGCCGCTGGCACAAGACCCGTTGGGGCTGACAGCAGCCCAGTTGGCAGCCGATCCGACCCAGGCAGGTTCCAATGCCGTGGCAAGAAGTGTGCGCAAGATTGTGTTGCAAAACCAGTTGGGGGCATCGATGCTGACCCAACTTGGCAATGACCGTTCCATCACCGCACGTGTCTACACCGGCACGCGTGAAAACCTGCAATACCAGGCTGGCATTTTTATTCCCACGCTGCCGCCCCCAACCGGTGCCTGGGTCGGGCTGGATCGCACCTATTACGGCGTGGGTCTGCAGTACAACGCGCAAAGCCGGTTGGGCAACACCCCCGTCAAATGGGTGCTGGGTTATGACTATGACGAATCCAGCGAGATACGTCAGGCCGGGGTTGCGGCATTGGGCGAAAAGACCTCCACCAACCGCGACGAGGACAACACCGCCAGCAACAGCGATGTGTTCATGCAGGGCACGGCGCTGGTGTCTGACAGGCTGTCCGTGGTGGCGGGTTTGCGCCACAGCGCGGTCAAGTTCAGCAGTGAAGACCACTATTTGAGCAATGGCGACGGCTCTGGCAGCACTACTTTCCAGAACACTAGCCCGGTGCTGGGCGTGACCTACCACGCCACCGACGCGTTGAATCTGTTTGCCACCTACGGCAAAGGTTTTGAGACGCCGACCCTCAACGAGGTCGCTTACAACGGTGCCGGTGTGCCGGCGTTCAACACCAGCATCAATGCATCCAACAGTCAGCATTACGAATTGGGGGCCAAGTGGGCACCCAGCCCGCAGGCACGTGTGGATTTCACCGTATTCAAGATCAACACAATCGACGAAATTGTGGTGGCCAGCAGCAGCGGTGGTAGCTCCACCTTTCGAAATGCGCCAGGGACCACCCGCACCGGTTGGGAGTTGTCGGGCAGTTCGCAGTTCAGCCCGCACCTGCGCGCCACCTTGGCGGCCTCACAAATTAATGCCGAGTATTCACAGGCCTTCCGGAGCGGCACCACAGCGGTGGCGGAAGGCAACAAGCTGCCTGGCATCCCGCAGAGTTTCCTGTTCTCGGAATTGTTATGGACGCAACAACCCGCAGGTTCCGGCCGCCAAGGCACGGCGACCGGCAGCCAGGCTGGCGTCGAGCTGACGCAGGCCGGGCGTCTGTATGCCAATGACACCAATACGGCTTCTGCCGATGGTTACACCACGTTGAATCTGAAAGCCAGCCACGTCTGGGCACTGGGTGTCGGCCGCCTGACCACTTACGCCCGCATCGACAACCTGACCGATGAACGTTACGTGGGCTCGGTCATCGTCAATCAGGGAGGTTCCCAGTTTTATGAACCGGCCCCTGGAAGAAACTGGACGCTGGGAGTGCGTTTTGTGATGCCCATGTAAGCCCTTCAGCGATGGGGGCCGCGTCGCCATGATGAGCATTTGCCGAAAATATCACACATGGATTCAACAGTCTGTGTGTGTGCTTGCGAGGCTTTTTGCGCTTGTTCTGGCGATGGCCACAAGCCTGTCGGCACAGGCAGGCGTCATGACCAAAGAGTCCATGCTGCAGGCCTTTCCCTCACCCATCATCGTGGGCGACAAAGACACCGAGTTGCCGATTTGGCCATTGTTCAAGCAGGATGCCACGGCTACCCCACTGATCGGTTATGTGTTCGAGTCGATTGACCTGGCGCCGATAGCCGGGTTTTCCGGCACACCTTTCAACTTGCTGATTGCACTCGATGCCAATGGTGAGTTCATGGAGGTCCGGGTGCTGTCGCAGCACGAACCGGTGTTTCTTGATGGCTTGGGTGTGGAGCCGTTGTTTCGTTTTGTGGCGCAGTACAAAGGGCTTTCCCTGAAACAAAACATCAAGATTGGCGCTGGCAAAAATAACGGTGGCAATGCCAATGTGTACATTCATGGTGTGGCTAAAGCGACCGCGTCGGTGCGCATTTTGAACCAGAGCCTGTTGTCTGCGTCGCTCAAGGTGGCACGTGCCAGGATGGGTTACGCCCAGGGCCGCGACCCCGATCTGATCGCCCGCATCAAGCCCCAGATGTTTGAAGTGATGAGCTGGGACAACTTGCTGGAAGAAGATTTGTTGATACACAAAGTCTTCAGTAACCAGGATGTGGAGGCCGTCTTTGCTGGCACCACTGTGGCTGACACCGATGCTGAGGGTGCTGCGGCGCCCGGCGCTGAATTTGAAACCCTGGTGGTGGCCCAGTTGAATGTGCCAACTGTCGGGCGCAACCTGCTGTCACCCAAGGACTGGGCCTATTTGCAGGGCCGCCTTGAACCGGGTGACAGTGCTTTGCTGGTGATGGCCAAGGGGCGCTACTCGATGTTGGGCGACGATTTTGTACGCGGCGCGGTGCCGAACCGGCTCACGCTGCACCAGGGCAGTTTGCCTCTGGAACTGCGGGACCTAGACATTGACCTGGATACCCCGCTGAAGGTGCCCGAGCTCTTCAAAGGCGCTGAATGGAAGATTCTCAGGGTCATCGGGCCGGCGGGCCTGGACCCCTCGCAACCGCTGATGTTCAACTTGCGCGTGATTCGCAGCAAAGGTGAGATGTACGGGGAACGCGTTGGCAAGGATTTGCTGGTGGTGTCGACACTGCCAGAAAAGTATTACGTGGCGGCGCAATCGGACAACAAGACCTGGCACTCCATCTGGTTTGATCGATCCGCCGAGTTGGGCCTGTTGCTGGCAGGGCTTGTGGTATTGTCCTGGGCCTTGATGAAGCAATTCTGGTTAACCAGAACGGCTCAAAGGCTGACGCTGTTCAGAACGAGCTATTTGCTTTTTACCCTGTTGTTCATTGGCTGGTATGCGCAGGGCCAGCTTTCCATTGTGAATATCACAGGCTTTGTCCGTGCACTGGTTGAAAAACAGAGTCTGGGTTTTTTCATGTATGACCCCATGACGGTGATTCTGTGGGCCTATGTTCTGGTGACCTTCTTTGTCTGGGGACGTGGCGTATTTTGTGGCTGGTTGTGTCCTTTCGGGGCCTTGCAGGAGTTTTTGGCCAATGCGGCGAGATTCCTGAAAATGCCGCAACTGACGGTCTCAATGCGCGCTGACCGCAAGCTCAAGTCTGTGAAATACATGGTGTTGGCGGTGATATGTGTCAGTGCACTGGTCTCCGTGCCATGGTCTGATCGCCTGGTGGAAGTCGAGCCCTTCAAGACCAGCATCACCCTGGTGTTTGACAGGTCGTGGCCATTTGTCACCTGGGCGGCTGCGCTGCTTTTGCTCAATATGGTGGTGTACAAGAGTTTTTGCCGTTATCTGTGCCCATTGGGCGCAGGCGTGGCCTTGCTCGGGCGTTTGCGATTGCACAAATGGCTACCAAGGCGTGTGGAGTGTGGCTCCCCCTGCCAGCGCTGCGCCAGTGATTGCCGCTATCAGGCGATTGAAAAATCGGGGGCAATTGATTATGTGGAGTGTTTTCAATGCCTCGATTGCGTGGCCATTGAACAGAGCGACACCTTGTGTGTGCCCAGGATTCTGGAAAACAAGCATCAACACGGCGTGATTCCAATCCAATCGATGAAAGCCGGTTGAACCCATGGCTGCCAAGGTGATTGACATGAAAAGACGCACGTTTTTGCAAGTATCTTTGGGCCTGGGGGCTGCTGTGACTGCCCAAGGCGTGTCGGCCGTGGTGCAGGCCTACCCGCTCGCGTCAGATACCGCAGGCGCTCTGGTCTGGCAGCAGCGTCCCTTGTTGGGCTTTGGCTGCAACCTGTCCTTGCAGGTTGCCCACCAAGACAAGGTCCTGGGTCAGTTGGCGCTAGACACGGCGGTGGCAGACATTCGCCACGTTGAAGCGCAAATGAGTTTATTCAATCCGAACAGCGCCTTGAGTCAACTCAATCGGCAAGGTTTTCTGGCGCAGCCGCACCCGGACTTGCTCAGAATCCTGACGCTTTCGAAAACCATCTCCGAGAAAAGCCAGGGTGCTTTTGATGTGACGGTGCAGCCCCTTTGGACGGTATTCTCCAAGGCTCACAGGGCGGGCCTGTTGCCAACACCTGCAGCGGTGGCGGCCGCCAGGCGACACACTGGCTGGCAGTTTGTTGAACTCAGACCACAGTACATTCGTTTTGCGCGGCCCCACATGGCCATCACGCTGAATGGCATTGCGCAGGGTTTTGCGGCGGACCTTGTCAAAGCGCACTGGCGTGCCATGGGCATTGAGCATGCCTTGATCAACACCGGTGAATGGGCCTCCTTGGGTCGGCCGCAGACGCCCGGCGACTGGCATTTGGGCATTGCAGACCCGCGCGATGTGCAAAAAATGATCAGGAACATCGCATTGCGCGGCAGATGTGTGGCCAGCTCGGCTGACAGCCAGACCTATTTCAGCCCCGATTTGGCAAACCATCACATTTTTGATCCGTGCACCGGGTATTCGCCCACCGAGATCGCCAGTGTCACCGTGGCTGCCGACAACTGCACGCTGGCCGATGCGCTGACCAAGGTGATGTTTGTGGCAGGCATGGCGTCCGCCATGGCGTTGGCTAAAGCATGGTCGGTCGATGTGTTGGTGGTGGATAAGGTCGGGCAGTGGCGCGCCACGCCCGGCTTTGACGCGTGAGGCAAGGTCATCAGGCTGCTTGCACCCTTAGTCCAGATGCAGGCCCGCGAGCAGGTTGGGGTAGGTCTCAAGAATTTTTTTGTGCTCTGCTGCGACGTCGTCGCTCTCAATGTCCAACGGTGCTAGCCTTGTCAATGGGTATTCCAGGATCACCTTTGAAGGCCGGGACGATAAAAACAGGATTCTGCTGGCCACAGAAATGGCTTCACGCAGGTTGTGTGTGACAAACAGCACGGTTGGCGCGCTGTTTTGCCAAAGCTCATGCAGCAGTCGCCGGAGTTGCGCGGCCGTGGGTGCGTCCAGGGACTGAAAAGGCTCGTCCATCAATAACACGTCGGGGTTCACAATGAAGGCACGCAGCAAGGCCACGCGCCGCTGCATGCCACCAGACAGTTGGGCAGGAAACAGCTCGCCGCAGCCTTGCAGGCCGACACACTGTAACCACTCGTCAATGGTTTTTGTGTGCGGTGTCGGGCGCGTGTGTTTGACCACCAACTGCAAATTTTGTCGTACGCTCAACCAGGGCATCAGACGGCATTCCTGGAATAAAAACCCGAGCTTGGCCCCTGACTGAGCCAGCTCACTGCTGCCAAACCTGATAGTCCCGGCAAATTGGGGGTCAAGCCCTGCAATCACATTCAACAAGGTCGATTTGCCGGCCCCAGATGGGCCCACAATGGCGATGAACTCTCCTTTGGGGGCCGAGAATTTAAGCTGCTGAATGGCGACACATTCGTTTGGATAAGTCTTGTCTTGAATATCAACGCTCAAGAAACTCATGATCGCCACCTGAGCAAATATTTCTCAATCGGCCTCAAGGCCAACACTTCAATGGCGAACACAACCAGCATGAAGGCAAAGGTATAAGCCAGCACGCCGGAAATATCAAAGAAGTGAAAGTACCCGCCAATTTGAAACCCGACGCCATTGCTGCAACCGAGCAATTCAACCACCAGCACAATTTTCCAGATAATGGCCAGGCCATTTCTGACGGCACCAAAAATATAGGGCAATAGCTGTGGCAGGACAATTTTTGTCATGATGTCAAACTTGGACAAGTGATAGACCTGAGCCACCTGAAACAGCTTGTTGTCCAGGGCTCGCGCACCTTCTCTCAAGCTGATCGCCACCATGGGCACTTTGTTGATGGTGACGGCAATGATGGCCGCATATTCTGTCAGCCCAAACCAGATATAACAAATGATGATGATCACCAGGGCCGGAATGTTCAGACCAATCACCAGAAAGGTGTCAAGCGCCTTGTCAACGGCATCGTAAATGCCCATCGCAAGGCCGATGAGTATGCCAAGAATCATGGCCGCCAAAAAGCTGATGGCCACACGCCGCAAGGTCATGCCCAGGTGAAACATCAGGTCGCCTTCAAAGGTTTCCTTTTGCAATAGATTGAGGATGGCACTTGGCTGCGGCAGGATTTTATTGTCTGAGTAATAGCCTGAAATCTGCCACAAAAGGACAACAATAATCAAAGGCAACAGTCTGATGCAGTCGCCGTCAAGAGGTGCACATAGCCTCTTTATGGTTTGCCACATGTTGATTTGTAGTTGATCCAAAAGGTGCCTTTTGACAATTGGCTTGTTTTGCCCACCAGCTTTTCACCACCAATTTCTGCCAACACTTTGTAGGTGCTTGCAATGTCAGCCAAGGGGCTTTCACCGCCGCATTTGGGGATGCCAGCCCGAAACTTGTCACGCAAGCTGGTGAAGATGGCGTCATCTTCTGCTTTCATTTTTGGCTTCAGCGTGAGCCATTCGTCATCAGAGGTCTGCATCAAAGCTTTGGCCTCGGTGGAGGCGCTCAAAAAGGCATTCAGCGCGTCCGCGTTCAGATTGGCCCATTCTTCCCTGAACACCCAGCCGATCAGTGGAATCGGTTGCTTTACACCCAGTCCGGCAAGAATCTCGGGCAGTTCAATTAGACGCTGCATGCCTTTGGCTTCCAGGCGCGCGGTGTAGGGCCAGGTATTGAGCACTGCGTCAAGCTGCTGGCGCTGCATCAGTTCGTTGAGTAAGGGCGGGGCGCCAAACGTCGGAAGAGCGGCTGTTGCCAAGTCAACGCCAGCATTGCGCATGGCGTGGGCCCTGAGCAAAAGCCAGATCTTGTCAAATTGACCCCCCGAAATGCCGATTTTTTTACCTTTCAAATCCGCCAGCGTTTTGACAGGGCTGTCTTTTTCAACCACCACGGAGCCGACGGCGTTGGAGTAGGTCACAAAACTGAACAGGTTGGCGTCCGCCCGCTGTCTGGACACCCATAACCAGTCAGAAACAATCACGTCCACCGAGCCGCCCTGCAAGGCAATGGTGGACGCATCACCGGATGCCAGCGGGATAATGACCAGATCGACACCCCTCTTTTTCGCCAGTTCATGGCTGCGCATGACTTCCAGTTCCCAGGCGACTGTTCCAAAACTCAACACTCCGACTCGAATGGTGGTCAGTGGCGCAGAAAACGCTATGCCAGACAGGCTCAGCACGAGCCAGATCGCAATTTTCAGTAGGTGTTTCATGATGGGTTCAATAGGATTATTTGGTGGAGAAAGTGCGGCTGTTCACTTGACAAGTTCTTGCTCGGCATTTGATTCAGCGGGTGTTGCGTGGCTTTTGAACTGCGTGAAGTAGTCCGCAGGCGAGCCGTCAAAACGTATCAAGCCCTGTTCCAGGCACAAGACCCTGTCTGTGACCTTGATTTCTTCGATCATGTGGGTCGCCCATAAAACACCGACCTGATTTTGTGTGGCCAATTGACGCACCCTGGCCAACATGTTGGCGCGGGATTCCGGGTCCAGCCCAACCGTGGCCTCGTCCATCAGCAACACCCGTGGCTGGTGCAACAGCGCTCGCACCAGTTCAACTTTTCTCCTGGTACCGCCGGAGAGGCGGCGAACCACCTCATGGGTTTTGTCCTGTAGGCCCATGGCGGTCAGGCCATCGGCAATGCGTTGCTGCGCCACCCGGCGCGCCAAGCCGTGGAGGTCGGTGTGAAACAGCAAATTGGCGTTGACAGTCAGGTCAAGGTCGAGTGCGCTCTGCTGGAACACCACCCCCATGCCGGCCAGCGCCTGGCTGGGATTTGCGCGCAAATCCTGACCAAACACCTCGATCGTTCCGTGGTCAGCGCTGAACAAGCCGGTGAGCAATTGCATCAGCGTGGATTTGCCAGCGCCGTTGGGCCCGAGCAAGGCCACCATTTCGCCTGGCATGATGCAAAAACTCACGCCCTTCAGCGCAGGCTTGCTGCCATAGGACTTGCACAGACATTGGACTTTCAACACGGACGGCAACATGGGTGGTTAACCTGGCATAAGGTGGTCGTCACGGTGAGGGTGATTTTGATGAGAGATGCAGGCATCATGTGCGTTGATGAGACTTTAAAAAACCAAGTGGACATGTCTTTGTGTAGCAAATAGCGTGCCTACTGGTCTTGGCCCGATTTTTGCTGTCATTCCCAGGCATTCCATCGCCTTCTGTCAAAACCAATTATTGTTTCGGAGACACACCATGTTCAAGGTATTCACAAGTTCACAGCTGTCGCTAACATCCAGCCCGAGGTCTTTTCTTGGCGTTGTTGTTGGTCGTCACCTGGCTATTGCGGCATTGGCATTCATGGCGGGCTCAGCCATGGCGCAGGTGATCCCTGGCAACCGGGTGTATGTGTCAAGTGAAAAAGACAACAAGATTTATGTGTTCGACACCCAGGGGCAACGCGTGTCGGCCATTGACGTGTGTCAGCGGCCACGGCACATGATGTTCAACGCCGACCACAGCCAGATTTATGTGTGTTGCGGTGATGACAATGCGCTGGGTTTGGTGGACACGGTCAGTGGAAAAATGACAGGCTCCTTGCCGCTGGATGACAGCCCGGAGATTTTCGACTTGAGTCCGGATGGCAAAATTGTGTATGCCACGATTGAAGACGATAGCACCATGGGCGCTTACGACCTTCAGTCAAAAAAGAAACTGTTTGAAATCAAGGTGGGTGGCGAACCCGAAGGTATTCTGGTCACGCCTGATGGCAAACACGCCTATGTCACTTCGGAAGAGGCCAATGTGGTCCATTACATTGATCTGACGACCCGAAAAATCGTCAAGAACATTCGCGTGGGCACCCGGCCGCGCCGCTTTGTGCTGACTCCGGACGGCAAGCAATTGTGGGTGAGCAACGAACTCAGCGCCGATGTCAGCGTCGTCAGTACTGAAGATCAGAAGGTGAAGCACACCATCAAGTTTAAGATCAAGGGTATCCGGGCCAACGACATTACACCTGTTGGCATGGCCTTGAGTACGGATGGCAAGTCAATCTGGGTCGGGCTGGGCAAGGCTAACCATGTGGCTGAGCTTGATGTGGCAACCCGTCAGGTGCGCAACACTGTACTCGTTGGCAAGCGCGCCTGGGGCATGGTGCCGCATCCCGATGGCAAAATTCTGTTTGTGACCAATGGTATGTCTGACGACATGACCCTGGTGGATGTCGTCAGTGGCAAGGCCATTCGCACCGTGCCAGTGGGTCGCGTGCCTCACAGTGTATTGGTGCAGCCTTGATGTTGAGCGCTGCACATCGCGTGATTTTTTGCTGCGGGCGCGCTCAGCTTATAGGGGCCGTTTGCGCCAGCTTGTTCGGTGGGTTTGCCGTGACGGCGGGAGTGGCATGTGCGGCCACCTTGCAACCCGTCACCGTGGCGGTGGTGTCATTGGCAGGTGACCCTCGGTATGCGCCCAAACAACTTGAGCGCGCTTACCCGGAACATCCAGCAGGGCGCGTTCTTGACGCAGCACGCATGGCCGTTGACGATACCGCGCTGGCGTTGCAAGAGGTTGGCGTGGCATTGGTCTTGCGCGATGTGCAACTGGCGGATGCGCAGGCTTTACCCAAGGCATTGGCTGAGCTGAAGTCAGCCCGCGTGCAGCACATCATTGCAGATTTGCCGCCCGAGTTGCTGAGAGCATTGGTGCAACAAGCACCCACTGTCTTGAATGGCGCCATGGTTTTGAATGTGAGTTCCGACAGTGACGCGCTGCGTAATGAAGCGTGTTCGGGGTCCATGCTGCACATTTACCCGAGCCGACAGATGTTGACCGATTCGCTGGCTCAGTACCTGGCGGCACGCAACTGGCGCAAGGTGTTGCTGTTGCAAGGTCCTTTGCCAGGTGATCAATTGCAGGCGGCTGCGATGAATGTGTCAGCCAGGCGCTACGGACTCAAAATTCTTCAGACCAAGCCCTTCAAACTCTCCGGTGATCCCCGTGACCGTGACCTGTTCAACACCCGGTTGCTGACCAATGAGCGTGACCATGATGTGGTTGCGGTGATGGACAGCCATGGCGAATTTGCCCGCATCTTGCCCTATGCCACCCAATGGCCTCGGCCAGTGATGGGAAGCAATGGGCTGATGGCGATGGCCTGGCACCCACAATGGGAGCGCCATGGCGGCCCGCAAATCTCACGCCGTTTTCAGAAGCAGGTAAAGCGGCCCATGCAAAGCCAGGACTGGGCTTCCTGGGTCGCTGTGAAAGCGGTGGCTGCGGCGATGGGCGAGAACCCTAAAGCGGCGATCTCCCAGCAACTTAAACAACTGCGCGCGGGCGAGCTTTTTGTAGATGGCAACAAAGGTCCACGCCTGTCATTCCGTTCCTGGGATGGGCAGTTGCGCCAGCCCATTTTGATCGGCCATGGCGACGGTATCGTGGGTTTGGCTCCGCTTGAGGGGGTATTGCATCCGACTGAAGTGATGGACACATTGGGCACGGATGAAAAGGAATCAAAGTGTCAAATGCGCCCGTGACGCCGGTGTTTTTCGTGCACCTGCTGCGCGCCATGCGAGCGGTGGTGGGGCGGGAGATCAACAGGTTTTTGCGCCAACCTTCCCGCCTGGCCTCAGCCTTGGTGCGTCCGCTGTTGTGGTTTGTGGTGTTCTCGGCAGGTTTTCACAACGTTTTTGGCGTGTCGATTGTTCCCCCTTATGAAACCTATGTGGAATACCAGGTTTACATGGTGCCAGGTCTACTTGGCATGGTGGCCTTGTTCAATGGCATGCAAAGTTCCTTGTCGATGGTCTATGACCGTGAAATGGGCGTGATGCGGCTGCTGCTTACCGCGCCATTGCCGCGTGGCTGGCTGCTGGCTTTCAAGCTGATGGGAGGCACCAGCCTGTCCTTGTTGCAAATGGTCGTATTCATGCTGATTTCGCTGGCATTTGGTGTTGAATTCAGTTGGCAACATCTGCCTTTGATGTTGCTGACCATGGTGACTGGCGCGACGCTTCTGGCCGCTATGGGCTTGATGCTGTCGGTGTACATCAAGCAGCTGGAAAATTTTGCCGGCACCATGAATTTTGTGATTTTCCCGATGTTTTTTATCAGCCCGGCGCTGTACCCGCTGTGGAAACTTGACGAATCAGGCGCCTGGTGGCTGTTGACGTTGGCGCAATGGAATCCCTTCACCCATGTGGTGGAAGCCATCCGGTTTGCCATGTATGGCCAGGTGAATGCGCTGTCCTGGACGGTGGTTGTGGTCGGTGCCACGGTCTTTTTCTGCTTGGCTTGGTGGGGTTATGACCCACAGCGGGGTTGGATAAAACAACGCGGCGCTGCATAAGGTTGCCGGGTTGACTGCCTGCGCGGACAGTGAAATGTTGTGACAACCTCGGCACACAGTGATTCAATTCTGAACACTGTCACATCATGGGTCGTTGGTGTATGAACACATGGGACAAGATTCTTCCCATCGTCCGGCGAAAGCACCCCGGAGCAAGCGTTTCTCTATTGGCATAGAAGTTGCGGAGTTCATCAAGTGGGCATTGTTGGAGAGATTTTCAACCAGCTCACGATTGCCTGGGCATGCTGCGCCAGACCAGTAACCATCTTTACCAATAAGCAGGAGACGATCAATTGAACCGCAAACTTTTAAGTATTTTGATCATGGCAGCAACCGCCCATGTTGGCGCGCAAGTCACAGACGCCATGATCGCGAACGATGCCAGTTCACCCGAAGATGTGCTGAGTTGGGGTATGGGTTCACAAGGCCAACGCCATTCAACTTTGACCGACGTCAATGCCAATACCATCAGCCGCCTGGTGCCCGCGTGGTCCATGTCGTTTGGTGGTGAAAAGCAACGGGGACAGGAGGCCCAGCCTTTGGTACACAACGGGAAGATGTTTGTGACCGCGTCGTATTCACGAATTTTTGCGCTGGACGCGAAGACTGGTCAGAAGCTCTGGAAATATGAACACCGCTTGCCTGAGGGCATCATGCCTTGCTGCGACGTGATCAATCGTGGTGCCGCTTTGTATGACAACCTGGTGATTTTTGGTACGCTTGATGCCCAATTGGTCGCCCTCGATCAAACCACCGGCAAGGTCGTTTGGCGGCAGAAGATTGATGATTACAGCGCGGGTTACAGCTACTCTGCGGCGCCTTTGGTTGCCGAAGGCATGCTAATCACCGGGCTTTCAGGTGGTGAATTCGGTGTGGTCGGGCGTGTCGAGGCGCGCGACCCCAAAACAGGAAAATTAATTTGGAGCCGTCCGACTGTTGAAGGTCATATGGGCACGTTGAATGGCCAGAACAACGGTACTTCCGGTACCGTAAACGCGTCATGGCCTGGCGAGACCTGGAAAACCGGTGGCGCAGCCCCTTGGCTGGGTGGTACTTATGATGCCAAGACTGGCTTGGCTTATTTTGGTACGGGCAACCCTGGTCCATGGAACAGCCACGTTCGCAAGGGAGACAACCTGTACTCTGCATCGACCATTGCGATTGATGTCAAGACCGGAAAAATTGTCTGGCACTATCAAAATACCCCCAACGACGGCTGGGACTACGATGGTGTCAATGAATTCATCACCTTTGACATGGACGGCAAGCGCATGGGTGCCAAAGCCGATCGCAATGGTTTCTTTTATGTCAATGACGCGACCACCGGTAAATTGGTCAATGCCTTTCCCTTCGTCAAAAAGACCACTTGGGCCAGCAGCATCGATCTGAAAACCGGGCGTCCGAATTACATTGAAGAAAACCGCCCTGGCGACCCGACGGCACCCGGCATGGATGGCAAAAAAGGTAAAACTGCCTTTGCCGCGCCTGGATTCCTGGGTGGCAAGAACCAGATGCCAATGGCCTACAGTCCCAAGACCGGTCTGTTCTATGTGCCCACAAACGAATGGGGAATGGACATCTGGAATGAGCCCATTGCTTACAAGAAAGGTGCTGCCTACCTGGGCGCCGGCTTCACCATCAAGCCGCTCTTTGACGATCACATTGGTTCCTTGCGCGCCATTGATCCAAAAACAGGCAAAGTGGCATGGGAAGTCAAAAACACCGCGCCTTTGTGGGGTGGCGTCATGACAACCGGTGACTTGGTTTTTTGGGGTACACCAGAAGGCTACCTGAAGGCAGCTGATGCCAAAACCGGTAAAGTGGTTTGGCAGTTCCAGACGGGTTCTGGCATTGTGGCACCTCCCATCACATGGAAAGAAGGTGGCGAGCAATATGTCAGCGTGGTCTCCGGTTGGGGCGGAGCGGTGCCGCTGTGGGGTGGTGAGGTCGCCAAAAAGGTGAACTTGCTCGAACAGGGCGGTTCAGTCTGGACCTTCAAGCTTATCAAGTAGCAAGCAACACAAGGCTCGCTCGTCAGCGTCGAGCCTTGTGGCTTTGTGGATTAAATTTCAACCATGAAACCCAGATTTTTCCTGACCTCCCTGATGCTCTTGAGCGGGTTCGGCCATGCCTTTGGGCAAGACAGCGCAGAAATCGTTGAGCTGGTTCAAGCCAGTGGCTGTTTGTCCTGCCATTCAGTGAAAGAGAAGATTGTTGGCCCTGCTTTACAGGATGTGGCCACCAAATATGCCGGCAATGTCGATGCAGTAGGTTCACTGACACAAAGCATCAAATATGGTTCGCGGGGCAAGTGGGGCCGTATGGCCATGCCCCCGCATTCCAGCATCAGTGCTGAAGATTTGACGACGTTGGCCACTTGGGTGATGTCACACAAACCATAGACTGACCAGAGTTTTTGATTCATTTATAGATACTTCTTATGAACCGCCAAAACAAAATTTGCCTCCTGTTCAGTGTATGGGCGCTGGCTACCACGACGGCGTTTGCTCAGCAGTCAGCTGACGATGCGGCCAAAAAAGTCGCTGTCAATGCGGGTTGCCTTACCTGCCACAGCATCAAACATGTTGAGTCAAAAGACGGCGTTCTGCCGGTGGGTCCGGCCTGGCAAGACGTGGCTAACCAGTACCGTGGCAAGCCCGGTGCGGCAGATTTCTTGACGCGGATCGTGCTGGAGGGATCCAACCCATACGCCAGTCACTGGAAAAACAAGGCAGCCGGTATTGCCATGCCGCCCAACGTTGTGGCCATCAGTGAGTCAGAAACGCGCCAGGTGGTGTACTGGATTTTGTCGCTCAAGTGAGGCGGCGATCAACCCCAGACATCGGGGGGAAGAAGGCTTTTTTTGCGGTAGATCGTATTGCGTGACACCCCGAGTGCCTTGGCTGTGGTCGAAACGTTTCCCTTATGCAGCCGCAGCGTTTGTGCCATGGCTGCCAGGGTGACATCATGCAAGTTGCCAGCGTCGTCGTCTGGTATCGGCGCAACACTTGGGGGCAGATCTGTTTTTCCGGCAATTCTCTGAGCAGACCGTGCTACATCATCCAGGAAGTCATCGGGCAAATGTTGTTTGCCGATTAGTCCATCCTGTGATGTCATGACCACGGCTGTCCGTAGCAAATTGTGCAACTGTCTGAAATTGCCTGGCCAACTGTAATTTTTGAACAACGCGGCGACTTCATCAGAAAGGCTGACGGGCCTGAGTGTGTCGCACAGGCTGACCAGGATTCTTTTGGTCATCAATTCAAAGTCTGCGCGTTCCCGCAGGGCTGGCAAATGCACCACCAGTCCGTTCAGACGGTAGTACAAATCCTCTCGGAAGGCGCCTTCGGCGATCATCACTTTGAGGTTTTTATTGGTGGCGCAAATGACCGCCACATCCACTTCAACTTCTTTTCCCGCACCAAGGGGGCTGACTTTGCGGTCTTGTAAAACCCGCAGCAGTCGCGCCTGTAAATGTTTGGGCATGTCGCCAATTTCGTCGAGGAACAGTGTGCCGCCATTTGCCTGCTGAATTTTTCCGATGGATCCCTTTTTGCGCGCGCCCGTAAATGCACCGTCTTCGTAGCCGAACAACTCGGATTCAATCAATGTTTCTGGAATCGACGCACAGTTGACCGACACGAAGGGGTGGCTGGATCGCTCAGAGTCTGAGTGAATGGCCTTGGCCATCAAATCTTTGCCGGTGCCGGTCTCACCCAAAATCATGATGGGAATGTCGTGATTTCTCACCATGCACAATTTTCGGATCACTGCAGATATTTGCGGGTCACCGGTATCGAGATAACGCAGGCTCGACATTTCCAATTTGTGACTGGTCGAGGTTACTTGCCGCGACACAACAGTCGGCGCCATGGTGGATCGCGCGTCCTGTCCATGGACCCATTGCCTCAGTGGCTTTATTTTGACTTGGCACCAGACCGACAGGCCGCTGAACAAATTGAGTTGCTGTGGTTTGGTGATGACACCGCCAAAAATTTCATGAAGGCGAGAGACTGCGATACCAAACAGTGACGAAAACGTGTGCGCTCGCATCCCTTCAAGGGTCAACCCGATCTGAAACTGTGCACTTCGGTTGGCCGACAAAAATCTGCCGTCTGAAGAAAACACTGCAATGCCTTCTACCAGGGTGCCCAGAAATTCAGGTCGTGCATGAAAGCGTACGCAAACCTCTTCACTGAAGGTTTCTTCAAACATATGGTTTTCAATCATCTGTCCTGACATGCGTACCAAAGCCAGTGTGTGAAGATGTGAATGTCGATGGTCGCCTGTCACGTCCAGCGCCCCAATCACTTGCCCAAACGGATCAACAATGGGCGCACACGAGCAGGTAAGTGACTGGTTGACGTTCATGAAGTGTTGACTGCCGTCAATCATCAGGGGCCGCTTTTCATGCAGGGCCGTACCGATGGCGTTGGTGCCTTTGCATTGTTCGGACCAATTGATGCCGGGTGTGAGTGCGACTCTGGAGGCTTTCTCCAAAAAATCAGGGTCACCCAGGGTATGCAGCACCAGGCCATTCGCCGCAGTCAACAAAACGACGCTGTGTGTGTTCACGATTTGGGCGTACAGCGCTTCCATCACCGGGGCCGCATGCTGGAACAGGAATCTGTTTTCATCCAGCGACCTGATCAGCGACGAATGGCCCTGGGTTGAGAAATCTGCCTCGTCATGGCACGAAATGCCATAGTCGGATGATCTGGCATGAGACTGCGCGATCAGTTCCCACAGATTTTCATCTTCAGCGCTACCGATCACCGCTTGTGGGCGGCGGTCAAAGATGGGTGTGGTGATATTGACTTGCATGATGGGTACCAAAGACGCAGTGAGTGTCGGCGCAATGGAAGCCCTTTGCCATTGGCAAAAACCCTTGGCACAAAGTGTCACGTCCGCCTGGTTGCCTTACGTGAGAGGCATTTGTGTCATTGGCAACGGAACAGTTGACCCAAATTGACACACTTTGACAGTGGCAAAGCTGATAAAGAGCACGAAGAAGGCATTACTCGAGGTGTCTTGAGGTCAGGGAAAGTTTGGCGCGGTTATTGCTACTTTTCATTGAAGTGATTTTTTTCTTGTGCTTAATAGGAAGTATTTTTATGCTGGTTAACCTCTCTCTGGCTGTCAAACGCCTTGGTCTTGTTTCAGTGGCTGTGTTGAGCCTGATGTCGGGTTTGGCTCAGGCACATGGTGACGTTGTGCCGCAATCGGTTGACACCAGCACGCTGCCTCAGCTTGGAGAAAAGTGGCGTGACTCAAATCCGTTCAGTACTGGCGATGCCCATGCAGAAGCATTGCGGATTGGCACCTCCGCGTACAACCAGAATTGCGCGCGTTGTCATGGGCTTGAAGCCATCTCCGGCGGCATGTCGCCAGACTTGCGAAAAGTCGACAGCGATTGCATGGGAATGGCCGATGAAGCTGCTAAGAATTCCTGCTTCAAAGAGATCGACGAGTATTTTCTAGCCACCGTCCGGCGTGGTCGGGTGCGCGATGGCCGTGTTTACATGCCGCACTTTGAGGGTATCCTGAGCCAAGAAGCGATTTGGTCGATCCGGACTTACATTGAAACCCGGCGCGAAGAGTGAACTCGTCGGCACGCAAGGCCCGTTTATTTGCAACGACGGATGGCAGCGCCATCCGCAGTTTTTGAACCACTCTCAAGGAGAACGCTTTACATGTTGGCATCCACTACCCCCTCAATGGCGCAGACCGCATCGGCGCGCGTGATCAGTCGGCGTCGAAGCATCGGTTTGTTGTTGGCACTAGGTGCCTCGCCCGTCTTTGCAGAAGATGAACTTGATGATCTGGCGAAAATTCGCGCCAAGGGAACGCTGAAAGTTGCTGTTTACAAAGACAATGCTCCGTTTTCCAGCGGTGCCTCAAGCGACATGCTGGGATTGGATGTGGCTTTGGCAGAGGCACTGGCAAAGCAACTCCATCTCAAGTTGGCATTGTTGCCGTTTGACGCCGGCGAAAACATGAACGATGACTTGCGAAACATGGTCTGGAAGGGCCATTACCTGGGTTATGGTCCTGCAGACCTCATGTTGAATGTACCTGTCGACAAGTACCTGATGCAGCAGAACCGCCAGGTGACTATTTTTTCACCTTACATGCGACAAGTGCCAGTGCTGTTCCATGACCCGCGAAAGCTTGGCCGGGTCAATGACCCTGACGAACTGAAGGGTCATACACTGGCGGCTGAGCGTGGGACCGGGGCCGCCAGTGCGTTGATGGGGCATCACAGCGGTATGCTGCGGTCACAGGTCAGCTTGTTCAATTCGGGAATTGACGCGGCAGCCGCAGTGCTTCGCGGTCAGGCGGATGCGGCTTATGTCTTGCGCTCCCAGGCAGAAGCCGCCGCGGCACAAGCCAAGGCAAAACCTGAGGAGTTTTTGATTTCCCCAATGTCTTTAACGGGCTTACCAGAAAACGGCTGGCCTTTGGGCATGGCCATCAAGTCAAGTTACAAAGACCTCGGACAAGCGCTGGACGTCGCGATGAAGGCGTTGCGCGACAGCGGTGAACTCTTGGCCATGTTCAAAACGCGTGGCATGACGCTCACGGCGCCGTAACATGGTTGACTACTGAGAGATAGCCTAGATTCCTCACACTGTTTCATTCATGCAGTCTTTTTATGCTGAGCGCTTTGAACGCGAGATGGGGTGTACTGAGGCCGAATGGTTGATGTGGCTGCCCAGGGCAATTGGTGACAACCACTGGAAGCAGCAGGCAGGCGCCGCGGGGGTTCGACTGGGCGACGGTGCGCTGGGCCTGAAATGGCAGGTGGGAGCGCCCCGGGTGATCGGGCCTATCAGCATCCCGGTGTTCAAGGTCAGTTTTCGCTTTGCCGGCCTGGATGCGCAGGAACGTCATGCCTTCATGACGCGCTTCGATTTGTACATGCAGCGCGGCGGGGGCTAGTCGCTCAGGCGGATGCTCTGATGAAAAACTCGGCTGTCCTGATGCCCGCCAGCGTCAGCAACAGCGAGCCGAACAGGTGCATCGCGGCCGTGCCAAAACCCAGCAGGTAGCGTTGTTGCCCAAGCATGCCGACCACCTCGGCCGAAAAACTGGAAAAGGTTGTGAGCGCCCCCAGAAAACCCGTGATGATTGCCAGCCGCCAGGCTGGGTCAAGCTGTGGCATGGCCTGAAACATGGCGACGGCCACACCAACCAGGTAACCCCCCACCAGATTGGCGGCCAGTGTGCCCAAGGGCATGAGCGCCCCGGGGTTGAGCCAGACACCCAGTCCCCAGCGGGCCAGGGCGCCCAGACAGGCACCGATGCAGATGGCAATAACAGACAGCATGGGCGCCGCGCGGGGGGCAGTTTATTTTTTGACTGGTGCCACGGTTTTGAAGGCCTGACCGTTGACAGTCACACCTTCACCGGAGAAGTTGGCGGCCTTGATTTCTGCGATGCCCTGCACCCGGGCGATGAAGTCGTTCCAGTCCTTGAATGCTGCCTTTTTGCGCTCGGTGAGGATTTTGCTGGAGGTGCCTGGCCCAATGCCCTTGATGCTGTCAAGTTCGGCTTCAGTGGCCTGGTTGATGTCCAGCGCGGCATAACACGACAGGGCGGACATCAGCACAAAGAGGACGAGGGATTTTTTGAACATGGCAATCTCCTTGAATGTTGTTTGGGTTTGGGTTTAGCTTTGCTGTGCCAGCCACTGCACATACTTGGCTACCCCCGTTTGTACATCCGCAAAGTCATGGTCGCAACCGGTGGCGCGCAGCGCGCCCAGGTCGGCCTGGGTGTAACACTGGTATTTGCCACGCAGTGCATCGGGGAAGGCAATGTATTCAAGCAAGCCTTCACTGATCAAGCCTTCGAGCGTCAGGGGTGCCTGGCCTCGTGCCTGGCGCAGCGCATTGACCACTGAACTGGCCACGTCGTTGAAAGGCTGGGCACGTCCGCTGCCAAGGTTGAAAATACCCGAGATTTTGGGGTGATCAAAGAACCACAAGTTGACCGCGACCACGTCGTCAATAAAAACGAAGTCCCGCATCTGCGCCCCTGCGGCATAGCCGCCGTAGTTGCCAAACAACTTGACCTTGCCCTCGGCTTTGAACTGGTTGAACTGGTGAAAAGCGACGCTGGCCATGCGCCCCTTGTGCTGCTCGCGCGGCCCGTAGACATTGAAGTAACGAAAGCCGACCACCTGCCGGCTGCGTCCGGTCCTGGCGTGCTCAAATGCTGAACCACATTCGCGCCGCATACGTTGGTCAAACAGCAATTTGGAGTAGCCATAGACATTGAGCGGCTGCTCGAAAGCGGGTTCTTCCCGGAAGGTGTCCGAGCCGCCGTAGGTGGCGGCGCTGGAGGCGTACAGCAGGCGGGCGCCACGTTTGTGACAGGTCTGGTACAACTGCACCGAGGTGGCGTAGTTGTTTTGCATCATGTACTTGCCGTTGCTTTCCATGGTGTCGCTGCAGGCGCCCTCGTGAAAAACAGCTTCTACCTCGCCGTAAGCATCGGCGGCAAACGCGTTGTAAAAATCTCCGGCGTCCACATAGTCGGCAATCTGCAAATTGGCCAGGTTGCGAAACTTGTCGCCCTGGGTCAGGTCATCCACGGCAATGATGTTGGTCATGCCTCTGGCGTTGAGGCCCAAGATGAGGTTGGAACCAATAAAACCGGCAGCGCCGGTGACAACAATACGGGTCATGTGAACAACTCCTCAAAAGAAACGGTAGCGGTACCAAACTTGCCAACGACCAAACCACCGGCCCGGTTGGCCCATGGCAAGGCCTCACGCAGGCTCATGCCCGCCGCTACCAGCGTGGTCAGGGTGGCAATGACGGTGTCACCAGCGCCAGTGACATCGAACACTTCGCGCGCTTGCGCCTTGACATCGGCGCGCCCCTGCGCATCAAACAGCGTCATACCTTCTTCGCTGCGTGTCAGCAAAATTGCCTGGAGTCCAAGCTGCTGGCGCAGATTTTGCACCTTGGTCTGCAGGTCGGACTCGTCGTGCCAGGCGCCAATGACTTGCTGCAACTCGACCCGGTTGGGTGTGATCACGGTGGCGTGTTGGTAGCGCGAATAGTCTGAGCCTTTGGGGTCAATCAGGATCGGTTTTCCGGCTTCGACGGCGCGCGCAATCATGTCGCTCACATGCGCCAGGCCACCCTTGCCGTAGTCTGAAAACAGCACGGCCTGATGGCTCGGCAGGTGCTCCATGAAGGTGGCGGTTTGTGTAGCCAGCACCTCGTTTTTAGGGGTGTTTTCGAAGTCCAGTCGCAATAACTGCTGCTGGCGCCCGATGACCCGCAGTTTGACCGTGGTCTTGAGTTGCACATCGCGGCCAAAATAGGTCTGAATGCCGGTGTCGGCCACCAGCGCCTCCAGTTTGTGACTGGCTTCGTCCTCACCTACCACAGTGAGCAGTGAGGCCTGAGCGCCGAGAGTCACCACATTGAAGGCCACATTGGCAGCGCCGCCGGCGCGTTCTTCTTCGCGCGTCACGCGCACCACGGGCACCGGGGCTTCGGGGCTGATGCGGTCCACGGCGCCGTACCAGTAGCGGTCCAGCATCACATCGCCCACTACCAGCACGCGGGCCTGACTCAAGTGTTTTTTTGAAATTGTCATAGTTCTTCCACTCGGCGAGCGGGGTAACTGTCCCAAGTCTGGCAGCCAGGGCATTGCCAAAAATGTTGCGTGGCTTCAAAGCCGCAAGCCGCACAGCGGTACCGCAGCAGCGGTTTGATGGCATGGTCCAGGGCGCGCTGCACTTGGGGGTGAAATTGTTCATGTTCGAGCTTTTCACCTGCTATCCAGCGGGTGGCGGCCACCAGCGAAGGCTCTTTTTCCAGATGATGCGCGTACCAGTCGCGGGCGCTTGTTTGTGCGGCAGGGTCTGCATCGGAGAGGGTGACGATGGCCTCCAGCACGTCCAGTGATGCCTGCTCGGCGTAGAGCTGTTGCAGTCGTGCCAGGCTGACGGCGGTATGGCCACTGCGCAGTGCCAGATCGGCCAGTGGGCGGGCAATCAGGGGAACGGCGGCCGGGGCGCTGTCGAGCGCCTGCATCAGGGTGTCCCACGCCGGGGTCTCCTGGCCCAGTTGCACTTGTAATTGGGCCAGGTCAAGGCGCGCTCGCGCTGCATCTGGCGCTTTGGTGATGGCGCGCTGCAGCAGTTCACGTCCGGCTTCAAACTGGCCTTGAGCCACCTGACCAACTGCCTGCTCGCACAGGTAATGCGCCAGCCGTGGTGTCAAACTGCCTTGCCCGGCGTGCTCCAGTTTTTCAGCCATCAACGCCGCCTGCGGCCAGTCCCGGCTGCGTTCGTAATTGGCCAGCAGGGCGAGGCGGGCCTGGGCTTCAAAAGTGGTGCCTTCGAGCTTGAGCAAGGCGGCTTCGGCGTGGTCCAGCAAGCCAGCCTTGAGAAAATCCAATGCCAACGCATGTTGGGCCCGGTGCCGGTCGGCCTGGCTGATGTCGGCGCGTGACAGCAGGTGCTGATGCACGCGCACGGCACGTTCGTACTCGCCGCGGCGGCGAAACAGGTTGCCCAGGGCAAAATGCAACTCAGAGGTGTCGGGGTCGCTTTGCACCGCCTCGATGAAGGCGTCGATGGCCTGGTCTTGTTGCTCATTGAGTAAAAAGTTGAGGCCCTTGAAGTAGGCTTTGGGTGCCTGGCGGTTTTCCAGCCTGATCTGACGCAGGTCCAGGCGCGACGCCAGCCAGCCCAGCACAAAGGCCAGGGGCAGGCCTAACAAGACCCAACTCAAGTCAAATTCCATCGGCGTAAAGCGGCGGCGTGGCTGGTCCGTTGGGTTCAGCTTGGGATGAAGTGGCTTCATGCTTGGCTTGGTGATGTCGCCACCACCAGGGGGCCATGCCCAAAACACCGACGACCACGCCGATGGCAAAAGTGCCAAGTACCACCAGCACCATGGGTGCGAGCCAGTAGTTGCCAAAAAAGAAATGCACCGTCGCGACTTGCTGATTGTTTAGCGCAAAGGCAAACAGAGTAAAAAAAATGGCGATCTTGAGGATCCACCTAAGCAACCACAGGATGTGTTTCATCGACGATTCCCAGAGAGAGAGCGATGATTCTACCGTTTGAGACGGTTGGTGGTGGGGTGTCGCAGCGTCAAACCGATGGCTGCAGTTCGTGGGTGCGTTGGTCAACCGCCAGGCGCAGCGCTTTGCCAGGCTTGAAGTGAGGCACCTTTTTTTCGGGGATCGCCACACTCTCACCGGTGCGTGGGTTGCGTCCCATGCGCGGCGGACGATAGTTCACCGAAAAACTTCCAAAACCCCGGATTTCAATGCGATGCCCCTTTGCCAGAGCCTCGTTCATGGCCTCCAGAATTGCCTTGACAGCAAATTCGGCATCCCGCTGGGTAATCTGGCCAAATTTGGCCGCAAGTTCTTCAACGAGGTCGGAGCGGGTCATAAAACTAATACCTTTGCGGGTCAGACCTTTAGCTCTGTCCCCAACTGATCAGGAAGAAAAAAACGACCGGTGCACAAGGGCAACCGGTCGTCAGTTCAAGTTGGCAATAACGGCTTAGTTATTGCTGTCGAGCTTGGCGCGCAGCAGTGCACCCAAACTGGTAGTACCGGCGTTTTCACGGGCAGATTGCTGGCTCAGCGTTGCCATGGCTTCGTTTTGATCGGCAGCATCTTTGGCCTTGATCGACAACTGGATGTTGCGGGTCTTGCGATCCACGTTCACCACCACAGCGTTGACTTCATCACCTTCCTTGAGCACATTGCGGGCGTCTTCCACGCGGTCGCGGGAAATTTCAGAAGCGCGCAGGTAGCCGATGATGTCGTCGCCCAGATCGATTTCAGCACCCTTGGCATCCACCGTTTTGACCTTGCCGGTCACCACGGAGCCCTTGTCGTTGATCGACGAGAAGGTGGTGAAGGGGTCGGAATCGAGCTGTTTGATGCCCAGCGAGATGCGTTCACGGTCGACGTCCACAGCCAACACCAGAGCTTCAACTTCCTGGCCCTTTTTGTACTCGCGCACGGCAGCTTCGCCGGGCTCGTTCCAGGACAGGTCAGACAAGTGCACCAAACCGTCGATACCGGCAGCCAGACCCACAAACACGCCGAAGTCGGTGATGGATTTGATCGGGCCCTTGACGCGGTCACCGCGCTTGGTGTTTTGTGCAAACTCTTGCCATGGGTTGGCCTTGCACTGCTTCATGCCCAGGCTGATACGGCGCTTGTCTTCGTCGATTTCCAGAACCATGACTTCGACTTCGTCGCCCAGGGCAACAATCTTGCTCGGTGCCACGTTCTTGTTGGTCCAATCCATCTCGGACACGTGCACCAGGCCTTCGATGCCGGGTTCCAGTTCCACAAATGCGCCGTAGTCGGCGATGTTGGTGATCTTGCCGAACATGCGGGTGCCTTGGGGGTAACGACGGTTTACGCCCATCCATGGGTCATCACCCATTTGCTTCAGACCCAGCGAGACACGGTTTTTCTCGGTGTCGAACTTCAAAATCTTGGCGGTGATTTCCTGGCCAGCGGTCACCACTTCAGACGGGTGACGGACACGGCGCCAGGCCATGTCGGTGATGTGCAACAGGCCGTCGATACCGCCCAGATCCACAAATGCGCCGTATTCGGTGATGTTTTTCACCACGCCCTGAACAATCGCGCCTTCTTTCAGCGTGTTCATCAGCTTGGAGCGCTCTTCGCCCATGGAGGCTTCCACCACGGCGCGGCGACTCAGCACCACGTTGTTGCGCTTGCGATCGAGCTTGATGACCTTGAATTCAAGGGTCTTGTTCTCGTACGGAGACAGGTCTTTGGTCGGACGGGTGTCGACCAGCGAACCAGGGAGGAAGGCGCGGATACCGTTGACCAACACGGTCAGGCCACCCTTGACCTTGCCACTGGTTTGACCTGTGACAAATTCGCCGGTTTCCAGGGCCTTTTCAAGGCTCATCCAGGAAGCCAGGCGCTTGGCGGTGTCGCGGCTCAAAATGGTGTCGCCGTAGCCGTTTTCGATGGAACCGATGGCCACCGACACAAAGTCGCCGACCTGGACTTCAGTTTCGCCCTGGTCATTTTTGAATTCTTCGAGCGGTACGTAGGCTTCAGACTTGAGACCAGCGTTCACGACCACAAAGCTGTGCTCGATACGAACCACTTCGGCAGTGATCACTTCGCCCGGGCGCATTTCTGTGCGTTGCAGGGACTCTTCAAACAGGGCGGCAAAAGATTCAGACATTTTTATTGTGGCTCAAGCGCCACGGGGTTAAGTTTTTTTGAACCTCATTCGCAGTGCGCCAGTGCAGCGCGAGGGGGCGAATGAGGGCCGGTGCATTGGTTTGAGTTTTTAAGCCCAGGCCTTTGCGGTTTGTGCCCTTGAGACAGGATCAGAAGGGCTGCTTGCCTTGCCACCAATCCAACACCAACTTCACCGATTCTTCAACCGATACATGGGAATTGTCCAGCAACTTGGCATCTGCGGCCGGTTTGAGAGGTGCAACGCTGCGGGATGAATCCCTGGCGTCACGTGCTTCCAAGTCGGCGCGAAGAACGTGGAGTGTAATTGATTTGTCTTTTGAAATCAACTGGTTAAACCGTCTTTGGGCGCGCTGTTCGGCGCTGGCCGTTAAAAATACCTTGAGCGGGGCCGTGGGAAAGATCACGGTACCCATGTCGCGGCCATCGGCCACCAGCCCTGGCAGGCGGCGAAAACCGTGCTGCAAGTCCACCAGCGCAGCGCGCACCCTGGGCAAGATCGACACTTTGGAGGCATTCATGCCGGCTTCTTCGGTACGAATGGCGTCTGTAACGTCCTCGCCCGCTAGCAGCACCTTGTCAGCCAAAAACTCAATATGCAGACCTTGTGCCAGTTTGGCAATGGCGTCTTCGCCAGTGGCATCCAGCGGCAAATGCACCCGCCCCGCCGCCAGCGCAGTGATGCGATAGAGCGCGCCCGAGTCCAGCAGGTGGTAGCCCAACTGGCTGGCCAATTGCGCCGCCAGCGTGCCTTTGCCCGAGGCGGTGGGGCCATCGACGCAAATCACGGGAATCTGGGCTGGGTCAGCTTGCACCAGCGAGAACAGCGCTTCAAAAAAGTCAGGAAAAGTCTTGGCGACACACTTGGGATCTTCAATCCGGACTGGCAGACCCGCGGGGTTGAAGGCGGCCAGCGCAAAACACATGGCCACGCGGTGGTCGTCATATGTGTGGATGCTGGCGGCTTTCCATTGCGCGGGGCCGGCCGGCGGGGTCACCTGTATGAAGTTGGCCCCTTCGATCACGGTGGCGCCAAGCTTGCGCAACTCACGCGCCATGGCGGCAATGCGGTCGGTTTCCTTGACGCGCCAACTGGCAATATTGCGCAGTGTGGTGGTGCCTTGGGCATACAAGGCCATCACGGCCAGGGTCATGGCCGCATCGGGGATGTGGTTGCAGTCGAGGTCAATGGCGGTGAGTGGCCAGGCGCCGCGCGACACCTCCAGCCAGTTGGGGCCGCTGACCACTCGGGCGCCCATCATGTGGGCGGCTTCGATGAAGCGGATGTCGCCCTGAATTGAATCGGCGCCGAGCCCCTCGATACGGATGCCGCTGTGACCCTCAGATGCGGGCGCGATGGCCCCCAGGGCTAGAAAATAGCTGGCAGAAGACGCATCGGCCTCGACAAACAGGGTGCCCGGTGACTGGTATTTACTGCCCGCCGGAATGGTAAAACGCTGCCAGCCGTCGCGTTGGACTGCAATGCCAAAACGCGCCAGCAGGTTCAGCGTGATTTCGATGTAAGGCCTGGAGATCAGCTCTCCCACGACGTCAATCACGATGTCCTGCCGGGCCACCAGCGGCAGCGCCATCAGCAGGGCGGTCAGGAACTGGCTCGACACGTCGCCGCGCACCTGGATGGGTGCGTCGAGCTTGAGATCGGGCTGGCCAATGTGCAGCGGCGGGTAGCCGTCCTGGCCGGTGTAATCAATCTGGCAGCCCAGTTGGCGCAGCGCGTTCACCAAATCGCCAATCGGGCGCTCGTGCATGCGTGGCACACCGCTCAGCCCAAAGTCGCCACCCATCAGCGCCAGCGCGGCGGTGAGCGGCCGAATGGCGGTACCGGCATTGCCCATGAACAATTTGGCCTGCCTGTGTTTGGGTTGCCCCCCCAGGCCGTCAATGACCACGGACTTGCCGGTTTGCGCAATATCGCAGCCCAGGGCGCGCAAGGCTGCCAGCATGACACGGGTGTCATCGGAGTCCAGCACATCGTGCAAAGTGGTCCGGCCCTGGGTCAGGGCGGCCAGCAGCAGCACCCGGTTCGAAATACTTTTGGAGCCCGGCAAGGTAATCGTGCCGCCAGCGGACAGCAAGGGTGGCAGGTCGACGAATAAGGTGTTCAGCATGCAGGTTTGGGGTGGTGATGTTGTTTGAGATGCCATTGGCTGCGCACTGAGCTGGCCTGCGCAATCAGCGCTTCGAGCGCTGCACCATCGCCCTGCAGCATCAGGGACTCGAACGCCTGCAATTGGCTTTGAAGGCGTTGACTTTGCAGTAGCAACTCCTGACGGTTGGATAAGAGAATGTCACGCCACACCTTGGGGTCGCTGGCGGCAATGCGGGTGAAGTCGCGAAAGCCGGGGCCTGCCAGCGACAAAAATTCCTGCCCTTGGGGCTGGCTCGTCACGGCGTTCATCATGGCAAACGCCAGCAGATGAGGGAGGTGGCTGACGGCCGCAAAGGCCGCGTCATGGGCTTCGGGCGACATCTGTACCACGTTGCAGCCCAGCGCCTGCCAGACGTCCAGTGCTTGCTGACGCTGTTTGTCGAGGGTGTCTGTTGTGGGTGTCAGAATCACCTGGCAGCCCTGGTACAGCTTGGCATCGGCGTGTTCTACGCCGGCCTTTTCCTTGCCGGCAATGGGGTGGGCTGGCACAAATGAGCCGACTTGCTCGCCCAGCACACGCTGCGCGGCCGCCAGCACGTCAGCCTTGGTCGAACCCACGTCCATGATCAGCATCTGCGGCGTGACTGCGGGTTGAATCAACTGCAGGGTGGCTTCAGTCGCGGACACCGGTACCGCCACCAGCACGATGTCGGCCCCGCTTGCAGCCTGCTCAGCCGAGGCTGCCGCCGCGTCGATGACGCCGAGTCGCAGGGCTTTCTGGACAGTGTTGGTCGACGGGCTGTAACCCACCACGTGTTTCACCAGCCCGGCATGTTTTAGCGCCAGCGCAAATGAGCCGCCCATCAGGCCGCAGCCGATCAACCCGAGTTGCTCAAACATGCTTACTCGCTAACGGGGTAGGTGCCCAGCACTTTGTAAAACGCGCACAGGCCGTGTAATTCCTCCAACGCGGCGGCTACATGGGGCTGGCTGGGGTGGCCTTGCAGGTCGATGTAAAAGTAGTATTCCCACTGGCCCGAGCGCGCTGGCCGTGACTCGAAACGGGTCATCGATACACCGTGTTTTTTCAGTGGCACCAACAGGTCATGTACTGCCCCCGGCCGGTTCGTCACGGAGACAATCAGGCTGACGCAGTCATTGCCCGTGGCTTGCGGCGCTGCCAGCGTTTGCGGCAGGCAAATGATGGCAAAGCGGGTGCGGTTGAAGGCGTCGTCCTGGATCGCGTAGGAGGCGATATGCAGACCAAATTCACTGCCGGCGCGCTCGCTGGCGATGGCGGCCCAGGCCGGGTTGGTGGCGGCCAGGCGGGCGCCCTCGGCGTTGCTGGCAGCAGCGCGTCGCTCGGCATGGGGCAGGTGAGTGGTGAGCCAGTCCTGGCACTGCGCCAGCGCCTGCGGGTGGGCGTAAACGGCCTCAATGTCGTGCAGCGAGGGCGCCAGGCGCAGCAAGTTGTGCCGCACCAGAAAGCTGGTTTCGCCAATGATGTGCAGCGGCGAGTTGAGCAGCAGGTCGAGTGATCGCGAGATCACGCCTTCAGACGAGTTCTCGATGGGCACCACACCAAATTCGGCGCTGCCAGCTGCCGTGGCGCGAAACACCTCGTCAATGCTGACGCACAGCACGCGTGACATGCTGCCGCCAAAAAACTGAATGGCGGCCTGCTCGCTGAAGGTACCAGCCGGCCCCAGGTAAGCCACCCGTTGCGGTGCTTCGAGCACACGGCAGGCCGACATGATTTCACGCCAGATCAGACTCAGGCTGTGGTCCTTGAGCGGACCGCTATTGTGTGCTTGCAAATTGGCAATGACCTGCGCTTCACGGTCGGGGCGGAACACGGCCGAGCCGTCCAGGCGCTTGATTTCGCCCACCTCATGGGCCAGGCTAGCACGCTGGTTCAGCAGGGTGAGCAGCTCCAGATCAAGGGCATCAATTTGGGTGCGCAATTCGGGAAGAGTTTGTGCCATAAGCCGGTTCAAGTGAAAGAGTGGTCGTCATGACGAACGTAAGCGTGGCAAGCCATGGTTTCAGCCGGGTTGGGCCTCGAAGTCACGCAGGTAATTCACCAGGGCCTGCACGCCCTCCAAAGGCATGGCGTTGTAAATGCTGGCACGCATGCCGCCCACTGATTTATGGCCCTTGAGTTGCAGCAGGCCACGCTCGCGGGCACCACTGAGAAATGCGTCGTTGAGGCTTTCATCACGCAGGTAAAACGGCACGTTCATGCGCGAGCGGCAATCTTTGGCTACCCGGTTGAGGTACAGGCAGGAGTTGTCGATGGCTTCGTACAGCAGTTCGGCCTTGGCCATGTTGCGGGCTTCAACTGCGGCAATACCTCCCTGGCTTTTAAGCCACTTGAACACCAGACCGGCAATGTAGATCGAATAGGTGGGCGGGGTGTTGAACATCGAGTCGTTGTCCGCCACGGTGCTGTAGTTGAAAGCGCTAGGGCAAATCGGCAGGGCGCGGTCGAGCAGGTCTTCGCGCACCACCACCAGCGTCAAACCCGCCGGCCCCAGGTTTTTCTGGGCGCCGCCAAACGCCAGCCCGACGCGCGACCAATCCACCGGGCGCGAGGCCACATGCGAGGAAAAGTCCACCACCAGCGGGGCATCACAACCCAGGGCCTTGAGGTCGGGCAGGGTGTGGTACTCAACGCCGTTGATGGTTTCGTTGCTGCAGATATGCACATAGGCCGACTTGTCACTGAGCTGCCATTGGCCAGGATCCACCAGCGTGGTGTGGCCATTGGCCTGGGTGTTGGCTGCCTCATGGGCCGTGCAGTATCTGCGTGCTTCCCCCAGGGACTTTTGGCTCCAACTGCCGGTCACCACAAAGTCAGCCGTTTGCCCCTTTGACAGGTTCAGCGGCACGATGGCGTTTTCGGCCAGTCCACCGCCTTGCATGAAGAGCAGCTTGAAGTGCGCGGGCACCGCCAGTAACTCACGCAGATCAGCCTGGGCTTGTTCGTGAATGAAGCCGAATTCCTTGCCCCGGTGGCTCATTTCCATCACACCCATGCCGCTGCCATGCCAATCGAGCATCTCGGCAGCGGCCTCAGCCAGCACCGCGTCGGGCATGACGGCGGGGCCGGCGGAAAAGTTATACGGTCGCATCGCTGTCATCGTCTGTGGTGTCTTCGGTTGGTGGAATGGCATCGTTTTCCACAATGCGCTGCAGGCCGCTTAACTGCGAGCCGTCATCCAGGCCAATCAGCGTCACGCCCTGGGTGGCGCGACCCAACTCGCGGATTTCAGAGACCCGGGTGCGCACCAGCACACCCTTGTCGGTGATCAGCATGATTTCATCGTCCGCATGTACCAGCGTGGCAGCCACCACCTTGCCGTTGCGCTCACTCTGCTGAATGGCGATCATGCCCTTGGTGCCGCGGCCGTGGCGGGTGTACTCTGCAATGCTGGTGCGCTTGCCGAAACCATGTTGGGTGGCCGTGAGTACACTCTGAGTTTCGTCTTCTGCGACCAGCATGGCGATTACGCTTTGGCCATCTTCGAGCATCATGCCACGCACACCGCGTGCCTGGCGGCCCATCGGGCGCACATCGTTTTCATCAAAGCGCACTGCCTTGCCGCCGTCAGAGAACAGCATCACGTCATGCTGGCCATCGGTCAGGGCTGCGCCAATCAAAAAGTCGTCTTCGTCCAGATCAACGGCAATGATGCCGGCCTTGCGCGGATTGGAAAATTCAACCAGTGCTGTTTTCTTGACCGTCCCCATGCTGGTGCCCATGAAAACGTACTGGTCAGCCGGAAAGCTGCGTTTTTCGCCGGTGAGTGGTAGCACCACGGTGACCTTTTCGCCTTCTTGCAGCGGGAACATGTTGACGATGGGGCGACCCCGTGAGCCACGCGAGCCTTGTGGTACTTCCCATACCTTGAGCCAGTACATGCGGCCACGGTTGCTGAAGCACAGGATGTAGTCGTGTGTGTTGGCAATGAACAGCTGATCGACCCAGTCATCTTCCTTGGTGGCGGTGGCCTGTTTGCCGCGACCGCCCCGCTTTTGCGCCCGGTATTCGCTCAAAGGCTGGCTCTTGATGTAGCCGCTGTGGCTCAGCGTGACCACCATGTCGGTCGGGGTGATCAGGTCTTCGGTGGACAAGTCGAATGAGCTGTGCTCGACCAGAGAGCGGCGAGCGCCCAGCTTGGTCATGCCAAACTCGGTTTTGATGACGGTGAGCTCTTCGCCGATGATGATGGAGACGCGCTCAGGCCGCGCCAGGATGTCCAGCAGGTCATCGATCTCGGCCATGACCTCTTTGTATTCGGCCACGATCTTGTCTTGTTCCAGGCCGGTCAGGCGCTGCAGACGCATTTGCAGAATTTCTTGCGTCTGGGTTTCAGACAGCCGGTACAGGCCGTCCTTGCCCATGCCGTATTGCATTTCAAGGCCGTTGGGGCGGTAGTCGTCGGCGTTGACCACGCCGCCGTCGGCACGTGTGCGGGTGAGCATTTCGCGCACCAGGGTGCTGTCCCAAAGGCGCGTCATCAGTTCAGCCTTGGCCACCGGAGGCGTGGGCGATTCGCGGATGATGCGGATGAATTCGTCAATGTTGGCCAGTGCCACGGCCAGGCCTTCGAGCACGTGGCCGCGCTCGCGTGCCTTGCGCAGGTTGAACACGGTACGCCGCGTCACCACCTCCCGACGGTGCTGTAAAAAGACCTCGATCAGGTCTTTCAGGTTGCACAATTTGGGCTGGCCGTTGATCAGGGCCACCATGTTCATGCCGAAGGTGTCCTGCAGTTGCGTTTGCTTGTACAGGTTATTCAGCACCACCTCGGGCACCTCGCCGCGCTTGAGTTCGATGACCAAACGCATGCCGGATTTGTCAGACTCGTCCTGGATATGGCTGATGCCTTCGATTTTCTTTTCGTGCACCAGTTCGGCCATACGTTCTTGCAGCGTCTTTTTGTTGACCTGGTAGGGCAACTCGTCGACGATGATCGACTGACGCTGGCCCTTGTCGATGTCTTCAAAGTGGCACTTGGCCCGCATGACCACACGACCGCGGCCGGTGCGGTAGCCATCCTTGACGCCGTTGATGCCGTAAATGATGCCGGCGGTGGGAAAATCCGGCGCCGGAATGATTTCCATCAGCTCGTCGATGGAAGCTTCCGGGTTGCGCAGCAGATGCAGACAGGCATCGACCACTTCATTGAGGTTGTGCGGCGGAATGTTGGTGGCCATGCCCACGGCAATGCCTCCCGAGCCGTTGACCAGTAAATTCGGCAGGCGTGACGGCATCACCAGCGGCTCTTTTTCAGAGCCATCGTAGTTGGGGCCGAAGTCCACCGTTTCCTTGTCCAGGTCGGCCAGCATTTCATGTGCGATTTTGGCCAGGCGGATTTCGGTATAACGCATGGCTGCAGCGCTGTCACCGTCTACCGAGCCGAAATTGCCCTGGCCGTCGACCAGCATGTGGCGCATGGAAAAATCTTGTGCCATGCGCACGATGGTGTCGTAGACCGACTGGTCACCATGTGGGTGGTACTTACCAATGACGTCACCGACGATACGGGCCGATTTCTTGTAGGCCTTGTTCCAGTCGTTGTTAAGTTCGTGCATCGCAAACAGCACACGCCGGTGCACCGGTTTCAAGCCATCGCGCGCATCAGGCAGAGCCCGTCCCACGATCACGCTCATGGCGTAATCTAGGTAGCTGCGGCGCATTTCGTCAGCAAGGCTGGTGGGCAAGGTTTCTTTGGCGAACTGGGTCATGAGGTGGACTTGAGGCTAGGCAAGATCTAAGTTAGCGGCTGATTTTAAGCTGTGCGTCTGTGGCTAGCCTGCAACGCCTACCCGAAATTGTCTTTGAACGCACTGTTAAAGTCAGAATGCGTTGATTTTGCGCATGGTGTGGAAATCATGCTGTGGCACAATGACCTCAACGCCCAACTTGATAGGCATCTTGGGTGTCCGTATACCGACGCAGCTTTGCTGCGGATTTTTCCCTTAAGGAGAACCCTGATGAAATTGAACAAAGTGGCTTTGCTGATCGCTACCGTGGCACTTGCAACCGCAGCCAGTGCCCAGTCCGTTGATAACTGGCGCAGTACCGATGGCACTGTCTGGAAAAACGGCACCAATGAACTCTGCTGGCGTGATGGTTCCTGGACCCCAGCCACTGCTGCTGTGGGTTGTGATGGCGCCATCGTGGCACCTAAAGCGGTGGCACCAGCTCCCGCACCAGCTCCTGCACCTGCACCGGTTGCCAAACCTGCACCAGCTCCTGCACCTGTGCCCGTGCCAGTCCCTGTGGCTGCTGCCAAAGTCACTTACGCAGCTGATGCGTTCTTTGACTTCGACAAATCTGTACTTAAGCCTGAAGGCAAAGCCAAACTTGACGATCTGGTCGCCAAGGTCAAGGGCATCAACCTCGAAGTGGTGATTGCAGTCGGTCACACCGATGCCACCGGCCCAGATGGTTACAACCAGAAACTGTCGGTTCGTCGTTCTGAAGCCGTCAAGGCTTACTTGGTGTCCAAGGGCATTGAAAAGAACCGTATTTACACCGAAGGTAAAGGCGAAGCGCAACCCGTGGCTGACAACAAGACCAAAGAAGGCCGTTCCAAGAACCGCCGTGTGGAAGTCGAAGTGGTGGGTACACGCGCCAAGTAATTGGTTCATGTCCTAGCGCTTTAAGCACAACAAAAAGACCCGCTTCGGCGGGTTTTTTGTTGTCTGTGCGCAGCCAAGTCACTTGTTTTGATTTTTCGGGATCAAGAGGGAAAAAGCGGTTCAGTTTGATTATTTAAAATACTAGGGTTTACCCTAAAATGGTATGAGCGATTTCTATGGTGACTATCTCCAATGCTGGCAAGACGAGGATGAGCGATGCAAAACAATAACGAGTTGATCCAACGCGTGAGTGCCTCTCTCGAGATACTTAATGTTCGCATTGCCCGACTGGCCTCGGCGCTGCATGTTCCCTTGAACGACCGTTTTGCGCTGAGTGCTCTGATGTCGAAGCACCCGGTGTCGCCTGTTGTGAATGAACGTCGCACCACCATGATCGACCTGGCTCAGGTCAGCACTGGCTTTGATCGCCGCCAGGGTCATCTGCGTGAAGAATTGCGTGGTTTGTTGATATTGCGCTATCACATGGAGACGACCAGCCTGAATGACAACGGCTTGACTGTGACACATCAGGCACTGGTTCAAGCGGAAGAGCATTTGCTGCGCCGGGGATTCAAGCCAGGTGCTGATGGTTTGAGTCTGGATGATTTTTTTAATGGGAACTAAGTTGTGCGCTGTGTTCTTAATATTTTGGAACTGATATGAACTTGCCTTCGGATACCGAACTCGTCGAAAACTATACTTTTTCCGAGATCAAACTCGGCCAAAGCGCCCGCTTGTTGCGTACCTTGACACTTGACGACATTCAGGCTTTTGCTGCCGTATCGGGCGATACCAATCCGGCGCACCTCGACTCTGTCTATGCCAGTGACAGCCTGTTCCACGGTGTGATTGCCCACGGCATGTGGAGCGGCGCGCTGATTTCTGCTTTGTTGGGTACCCAGTTTCCTGGTCCGGGAACCATTTACCGGGACCAGGCGCTGCATTTTGTCAAACCTGTTCGTGTTGGCGATACGCTGACCGTGACCGTGACCGTGACGGTGCTTAATCCGGAAAACAAGAGTGTGGAGCTTGACTGTCGGGTTTTTAACCAGCGCGGTGAGCTGGTCTTGAGCGGGGTCGCCAAGGTGCTGGCACCCACCAACAAGGTGCGTTTGCCGCGTGTTGCGGCGCCACGTATCCAGTTGTTTGACCCCCTGGCACGTTTTAATGACTTGCTGGCATTGGGGCACACCCTAGAAGCGGTGCGCTGTGCCGTGGTGCACCCTTGTGACGAGAGCTCGCTCAGCGGCGCCATGGACGCAGCCCGCTATGGACTGATTGTGCCGGTACTGATTGGTCCCGAGATGCGTATCCGCCATGTGGCCACTGAAGCTGGTATTGATCTGACCGGGGTTGAGATTTTGTCGGTGCCGCACAGCCATGCGGCGGCTGAAAAAGCCTCTGAAATGGCGGCCGCCTGGGAGGTCGAGATGCTCATGAAAGGCAGTTTGCATACCGACGAACTGATTCACGCGGTGCTGGCCAAGCCGGCCTTGCGAACGGGTCGGCGTATGTCGCATGTGTTTCGTTTTGATGTGCCGCTGTACCACAAGCCGTTGCTGATCACTGATGCAGCGCTCAACATCCATCCCACCCTGAAGGAGAAAGTGGACATTATTCAGAACGCCATTGACTTTGCGCGCGTGCTGGGCGTGGCACAGCCCAAAGTTGCCATTTTGTCGGCAGTGGAAATGGTGAACTCCAACATTCCATCCACTCTGGATGCCGCTGCCCTGTGCAAAATGGCCGAGCGCGGCCAGATCACCGGTGGCGTGCTTGACGGGCCGCTGGCTTTTGACAATGCCATCTCGCTGCACGCGGCGCAAATCAAGAAGATTGAATCGGCGGTAGCTGGCCAGGCCGATATTCTGGCGGTGCCAGACCTGGAGAGTGGCAACATGCTGGCCAAGCAGCTGGAATACCTGGCCGGTGCCAGCGGCTCCGGCATCGTGCTCGGCGCCCGCGTGCCGATTGCGCTGACGAGCCGGGCGGACGGGCCGTCGAATCGGGTAGCTTCTGCGCTGCTTGCCTTGCTGATGGCGCACAACGCGCGTCGCGACCATCCACGCCCCGTTTGGTAAGGGCGCAACCATGTCTATTTTGTCGGTCAATGCGGGCTCATCGAGCCTGAAGTTTTCGCTTTATCCGCTGGCACAGTATCAGGTGACGCCTCAGATACTCTCGGGCAACATTGAAGGTCTTGAGCCGGGTGGCACACCTGAAATGCGCTGGAATTTTCAAGGGCAGAGCCACCGTCGTGCGCTGGATTTGGGCACCGACCAGGTCTTTGCCCAAGCCCTTCTGAGTTTGCGCGACCTGCTTGCGGGTTTGCCGGACACACCGGCCTTGCAAGCGGTGGTGCACCGGGTGGTGCATGGTGGCGCGCAATACCGTGCCAGTGTATTGGTCACTGATGCGGTGCTGGCCGACCTGACCCGGCTCAACGCCCTGGCGCCGCTGCACCAACCGCATAACCTGGCTGGCATCAGGGCCTTTGCCAAGGCGTTTCCTGACGTACCGCAAGTGGCGTGTTTTGACACAGCGTTTCATGCCAGCCTGTCCGAACTGGACTACCGCTTTGCCTTGCCTGAGGCGCTGTACCAAGAGGGGCTGCGCCGTTACGGCTTTCATGGTCTGTCGTACCAGTATGTGATGGGCGTGTTGCTGGCGCAAAGCAGCCGAGCCAACGGCCGCGTGTTAATGGCCCACCTGGGTAACGGCGCCAGCCTGTGTGCTGCGCGCGAGGGCAAGAGTTGCGCTACCACCATGGGTTTTTCCGCCCTTGACGGCTTGATGATGGGCACCCGCTCCGGCGCGCTCGATCCCGGTGTCCTGCTTTATTTACTGGCCCAAGGCTGGGACCATGACCGATTGCAAGCCTTGCTTTACAAGCAAAGCGGCCTGTTGGGGGTGTCGGGCATCTCGGCCGACATGCGTCGCCTGCGCGCTGACAGCTCAGCCAGCGCCAAATTGGCGGTGGACATGTTTACCCACCGGGTGCTGCGCGAAAGTGGAGCCCTTGTCGCCTGCATGCAGGGGCTGGATGTGCTGGCCTTCAGTGGTGGTATCGGTGAACATGACGTGGCGCTGCGCCTTGAGCTCGGCCAGCGGCTGGCTTGGTTGGGGGTGGTGATCGATCCGGTTCTTAACCTGCAAGCCACCGGTGACCAGATCATGGCCATCCATGCGCTAGGCAGCGCCGTCGAAGTGTGGGTCGTACCCACCGACGAAGGCGTGGTGGCAGCGCGCGAAGCGGCGCAACTGATCGCAGCTTGAACAGACTTGGCTTGATGCCATGTGGTTGTAGCGCAGCGTGCATGACACACATGTATCGCGCTTTGCGATACTCGGTGTATGCAACTTCAAGACATTCTTTATTCCCAGGGTTTTGGTACCCGGCGTGTTTGTGCCGGTTTGATTCAGCAGGGTTTGGTTCAGGTCTATGAATCAAGTCAGTCAGTGATCCCTGTCAGGTGCCTTCAGGCAGGGGCTGAATTTGCTGCCGAAGGCCTGCGCTTTCAGGTGCAGGGCGTGGACTGGTCGTATGCCGAAAAGGCCTACATCATGCTCAATAAGCCGACGGCCACCGAGTGTTCGCAAAAGCCGTCCACCTACCCCAGTATCTACACCTTGCTGCCGTCGGCGCTGCGCCTGCGGCCGCAAAAAGGCGCGGTGCAGGGGGTACAGGCCGTCGGTAGGCTGGACCAGGACACCACCGGCCTGTTGTTGCTCACCGACGACGGCAAGTTCATCCATCGCATGAGTTCACCACGTCACCATGTACCCAAGGTCTATGAGGTCATGGTCAAGCATCCGCTCGAGACGCGCCAGGTAAGTCAGTTGCTGGCCGGCGTGGTGCTTGACGATGACCCCAAGACGGTGCGTGCCGCCGCCTGCGAAGCGGTGTCTGAATTCCACTTGCGGCTGACGCTGACCGAGGGCAAATACCACCAGGTCAAACGCATGGTGGCTGCCGTGAGCAATCGGGTCGAGGCGCTGCACCGCTCGCAAATCGGCGGGCTGTGTTTGCCCGATGATCTGGCGCCGGGTCAATGGCGTTGGCTGAGCCCGGCCGATCTGGCCCGCATGGCGGGTGAGTCAGCTGCAGTATGCTCCAACACATGAGCTTGTTGTTTGATTCCTTCTGGCGTGCGGTGGCCTATGGCTTGAAACCGAGGGTCATGGCGCTGTCGTTTTTGCCACTGGTGCTGATGACTGGCTTTGGCTTGGGTCTGGGCTATATCTACTGGGATGGTGTGCTGGTCGCCGTGCGCCTGTGGTTGGAATCTTCATCTCTCCTGGCCAGTGTTGCCGCCTGGTTGCAGGGTTTTGGTATGGGCAACCTGAAGGTCGTATTGGCGCCCCTGATCGTGATTTTTGTGGTGACACCGGTCATTGTGGTGGCTTCGCTGCTGGTGGTGGCACTCCTGATGACGCCAGCGCTGACCTCGCTGGTGGCTCGAAATCGTTTTCCTTCGCTGGAGCGAAAACGCGGGGGCTCGTTGCTTGCCAGTCTGTGGTGGTCGCTGGTGTCCACCCTGTTGGCGCTGGTGGCGCTGATCGTGTCGGTGCCGCTGTGGCTTATTCCGCCCCTGATTTTTATTTTGCCACCGCTGATCTGGGGCTGGCTCACCTACCGGGTGATGGCGTTTGATGCTCTGGCTGAGCACGCCAGCAGCGAGGAGCGACGTGAAATTTTTCGCCGCCACCGACTCAGCTTGCTTGGCATTGGTCTGTTTTGCGGCTACCTGGGTGCTGCCCCCAGCCTGATTTGGGCCTCGGGGGTGTTTTTGGTGGCGGCCTTTGTGGTGCTGGTGCCCCTCGCGATCTGGCTCTATACCATGGTCTTTGCTCTGGCATCGCTCTGGTTTGCACACTTTTGCCTGGCCGCCCTGCAAGCCTTGCGTGACGAGCGGGCCAAATCCGCAGCCGCACCGACCCCGCCCGACGCCGTACTTTCTGATTCCTTGACCCTGCCACTGAACCATGCAACTCACCCAACCGAACCATCAGCTCCCGGTCAATCCTGACAATGCCCGCCACTTTGGCATGATCATCATTGGCGACGAGATTTTGTCGGGCAAACGCAGCGACAAGCATTTGCCCAAGGTGATCGAGTTGCTCAAGGCGCGCGGCCTGACCTTGGCCTATGTGGAGTATGTGGGTGATGAACCCGAACGCATCACCGCCGCCTTGCGGCGGGCTTTTGCCTCAGGGGATGTCGTGTTTTCCACCGGGGGTATTGGGGCCACGCCCGACGACCATACACGCCAGTGCGCAGCGCGCGCATTGGGCTTGGATTTGGCGTTGCACCCACAGGCCAAGGCCTTGATCGAACAACGCATGCAGGACGTGGCGCTGGAGCAGGGCAAGACCTACGACTCCGGCCAAGCTGACAATCTGCACCGACTCAATATGGGTGTATTCCCGCAGGGTGCTGAAATCATTCCCAATCCGTACAACAAGATCCCGGGTTTCAGTTGCGGCTCGGTTCACTTTGTGCCGGGGTTTCCGGTCATGGCCTGGCCGATGATCGAGTGGGTGCTTGATACCCATTACCCGGCGTTTTTTGCCAAAGATCGCTGGCTGGAGCACTCTGTGATTGTTTTTGGTGCAATGGAGGCCACCCTGACGCCGCTGATGGAAGCCATTGAACGTGATTTTGTGGGTGTCAAGGTGTTCAGCCTGCCCAGTGTGGACCACCCGGAATATGGGCGCCACATTGAATTGGGCGTCAAGGGGGCACCTGACGCCGTGACCGCTGCGTTTGCCGCACTGTGTGATGGATTGACACCATTTCAGGTCAAATTGGGCCCTGAAATGGTGCGTTCATGAGGATTCAATCGACTTTTTCCTCCTTTATGCGCATTTTTGGTGCTCTTGATGTGGATATGCCTCGCCCTGAATCGTCTTAATTCACATGCTCTGCCAGCAAGCGTGCTTGAAAGAGTTGAAACACAAGGCAAAATACGTCCCATGACGGATCCATTCAAAACTTGCTGGGTCTGGCACAAAACCTGCATTCCCAATCCCAAATCCTTTTTACAACTGTTCCTTTGGAGTAACTCATGGCCAAGACCGTCGCAGACGTGATGAATATGGTGAAAGACAACGAAGTCAAATTTGTTGACTTCCGTTTCACCGATACCCGTGGCAAAGAGCAGCACGTCACCGTGCCTGTGTCCCACTTTGATGAAGACAAGTTCAGTTCTGGTCATGCGTTTGATGGTTCTTCCGTGGCGGGCTGGAAAGGAATTGAGGCCTCGGACATGCAGCTCATGCCCGACCCCAACACCGCCAACATCGACCCTTTCTTTGAAGAAACCACGCTCTTTATGAGCTGCGATGTGATTGAACCCACTGATGGCAAAGGTTATGAGCGCGATCCACGTTCCGTGGCTCACCGTGCCGAAGCCTACCTCAAGGCCTCCGGCATGGGCGATACCGCGTACTTTGGTCCTGAGCCAGAGTTCTTCCTGTTTGACGACGTGCGCTGGAATACCGACATGTCGGGTTGTTTCTTCAAGGTTGACGACTACGAAGCTCCCTGGAACTCGGGCAAGAAAATGGAAGGCGGCAACCGTGGTCACCGTCCCACCACCAAAGGCGGCTACTTCCCCGTGCCTCCGGTTGACAGCACGCAAGACATGCGCGCCGAAATGTCGCTGATTCTGGAGTCCCTGGGTGTCCCGGTCGAGGTGTTCCACCATGAGGTGGCGTCTCCGGGTCAATGCGAGTTGGGCACCAAGTTCAGCACCTTGGTCCAGCGCGCCGACTGGACCCAGATGTTGAAGTATGTGGTTCAAAACGTCGCCAATGCCTATGGCAAAACTGCTACTTTTATGCCCAAGCCCGTCGTTGGCGACAATGGCAGCGGCTGTCACGTGCACCAGTCGATCTGGAAAGACGGCAAAAACCTGTTTGCCGGTGACGGCTATGCGGGTCTGTCAGATTTTGCCCTGTACTACATTGGCGGCATCATCAAGCACGCCCGTGCCCTGAACGCCATCACCAACCCTGGCACCAACAGCTACAAGCGCCTGGTGCCCGGTTTTGAGGCGCCGGTCAAGCTGGCTTACTCGGCCAAGAACCGCTCGGCTTCGATCCGTATTCCTTATGTGGCCAACCCCAAAGGTCGCCGTATCGAGGCACGTTTTCCTGATCCGCTGATGAACCCGTACCTGGGTTTCTCGGCACTGATGATGGCCGGTTTGGACGGCGTGGAAAACAAGATCCATCCGGGCGAAGCCGCCACCAAGGACCTGTACCATCTGCCACCCGAAGAAAACGCATTGATTCCTACCGTCTGCCACAGCCTGGACCAGGCGCTGGAATGCCTGGACGCAGACCGTGCCTTCCTGACCAAGGGCGGGGTCTTCACCGACGGCTTGCTGGACGCCTACATTGAACTCAAGATGGGCGAGGTCACGCGTTTGCGCATGGCGACTCACCCGATTGAATTTGACATGTACTACTCGCTGTAATTTCAGCGAACGGGTTGCACTTCACAACCCTGGGGATAAAAAACGGGACGGCTCTGGCCGTCCTTTTTTATTATGGGAAACTCAGTACCACCTACTGTGGGTAGGGATGTCTTGGCCATGCTGTGCCGTTGCTGTTAAAAGAGGGCTATTACTTTGATGACTCACATCACCTGGACCGGGTTGTTGCTGGTGCTCTGCACCAGCGTACAGGCGCAGGATCGCATTTACCGTTGCGGAAATGCCTATACCAACACGGTGACACAAGCACAGGCTAAAAATTGCACTTTGGTGGAAGGCGGTAACGTCACTGTGGTGCAGGGCACCCGTGCGGCCCAAGTGCCCGCTAAAACCAATGTTGCCAGCGTCGCCAGTTCGGGTCCGCGTGTTGATGCCGCCGAGCAAAAATCGCGTGACTCCGATGCGCGTTTGATTTTGCAGTCAGAGCTGAAAAAAGCCGAAGTGCGTCAAACAGAATTGTTGAAAGAGTACAACAACGGAACGCCAGAAAAGCGTGGCGACGAGGTGCGCAACCACCAGCGTTACCTGGACCGTGTGGCCGAACTCAAGGCCAGCCTGGCGCGCAACGACAGTGACATGGCAGGTATTCGCCGCGAGCTTGAGCGATTGCCGGCCAATACGGCAAGTCGTTAGACCATCTGCGGTAATGAACTTGAAGCTGCCTTTCTCCAAATTCCGGCCGGCAGTGGCCAGCCCAACGAATCAGCGTTTTCTGGCCTTTGATTTATTGGCTACCCTGGTGGCCGTGGTGCAAAGTGACGGCACGGTCACGTTTGCCAATGCTGCCCTGGAAGATGCGTTGGGCATTTCACGGCGCACCATTGTGGGCTCCCATCTGCCTGATTCCTTTACCGAGCCCGCCCATTTGCAAACCGCGCTGCAAGGTGCTGGCAGCAACGAGTTTGCCGCGCTGCGCTACGATGCCAAGCTGCTGCGTCTGGGGCGAGAACTGTTGCCGGTGCATGTGATCGTGACCCAAACCGAAAGCGCAGACATCATCGTTGAGCTGCTGCCGCTTGAGCAGCAAGCGCGCCAGGACCGTGAAGAGCGCCTGGCCGAGCAGGCACAGGCCAATAAGGAACTGATTCGCAACCTGGCCCACGAAATCAAGAACCCGTTGGGCGGTATTCGAGGCGCAGCGCAGCTGTTGGAGCTGGAAATGCCCCAGCCCGAACTCTCTGAATACACCCAGGTCATCATCCACGAAGCAGACCGCCTGCAGTCGCTGGTGGACCGTTTGCTGGCGCCCCACCGTCGGCCCCATGTGGTGGGGGATGTCAACATTCACGAAGTCTGCGAGCGGGTGCGCTCGCTGATTCTGGCGGAGTTTCCCAAGGGGCTCAAGGTGGTGCAGGACTACGACACCTCGATCCCAGAGTTCCGTGGTGACCGCGAGCAACTCATTCAGGCCCTCATCAACGTCGCCCACAACGCGGCGCAAGCGCTGGTTGATCGCATCAGCCAGGGTGATGCGCAAATCATTTTTCGCACCCGGGTGGCGCGACAAAGCACTTTCGGCAAACAACGCTATCGGTTGGCATTGGAATTGCATGTGATTGACAACGGGCCTGGCGTGCCAGACTCGATCAAAGGCCGAATTTTTTACCCGCTGGTGTCGGGTCGGGAGGGCGGCTCCGGGCTGGGCCTGACATTGGCGCAAACCTTTGTCCAGCAGCACCACGGTCTGATCGAGTGTGACAGTGTGCCGGGCGCTACGGATTTCAAAATTCTGATTCCTCTGCCCTGATCGTAAGGAGGGCTGCAGCGCATCGCAAGGTGACTGCAAGCGATCGTGGCGAGGGTCCAACCTATAAGGCAAGACAAGCATATGAAGCCAATTTGGATCGTAGATGATGACCAGTCCATTCGCTTCGTACTGGAGAAAGCGCTGTTGCGCGAACAATTGCCCAGCCGCAGTTTTACCAATGCGCGCGATGTGATTGCTGCACTCGACGAAGACAAGGCACCGCAGGTGCTGGTTAGCGACATCCGTATGCCGGGTGGCTCGGGCCTGGATTTGCTGGACAAGGTCAAGGCCAGATACCCGGGCTTGCCGGTCATCATCATGACGGCCTACTCTGACCTCGATAGCGCCGTGTCCGCCTTTCAGGGAGGCGCCTTTGAGTACCTGCCCAAACCCTTTGACCTGTCCAAAGCGGTCGAGCTGATTCGCCGCGCCGTGGAAGAAAGCCAGCGCGAAGAAGTCGGGGATGAAACCATGGCCGAGGCGCCCGAAATGTTGGGCCAGGCCCCTGCCATGCAAGACGTTTTTCGTGCCATTGGCCGCCTGAGCCAAAGCAACGTCACCGTCATGATCACTGGCGAGTCGGGCTCGGGCAAAGAACTGGTGGCGCGCGCGCTGCACAAACATTCCCCACGCGCCAATGGCCCGTTTGTCGCCATCAACACCGCGGCCATTCCCAAAGACCTGCTCGAGTCCGAGCTCTTTGGCCATGAACGTGGTGCTTTTACCGGTGCCCAGACCATGCGCCGTGGTCGTTTCGAGCAGGCCGATGGTGGCACACTGTTTCTGGACGAAATCGGTGACATGCCGTTTGATCTGCAAACCCGTTTATTGCGGGTGCTGTCAGACGGCCATTTTTACCGCGTGGGTGGCCACAGCGCGGTCAAAACCAATGTCCGCGTGATTGCGGCGACGCACCAAAATCTGGAGCAACGGGTCAAAGAGGGGGTGTTTCGCGAAGACCTGTTTCACCGCCTGAATGTGATCCGCCTGCGCCTGCCGGCCCTGCGCGAGCGACGTGAAGACATCCCCATGCTGACGCGCCATTTCTTGCAGCAAAGCGCGCGCCAGTTGGGGGTTGAGCCCAAACGTATTTCTGATGCCGCGCTGGGCTGGATCGGGCAGTTTGCGTTTCCGGGCAATGTACGTCAGCTTGAAAACATGTGCCACTGGCTCACCGTCATGGCACCGGCACAAGTGATTGAACCCAAGGACTTGCCGCCTGAAGTGGCCGTGTTAGAGGCACCGTCTGCACCACCGGTTTTGGCCACATCCGTTGCAGAGCCACCGGTTTGGGTGCAGGGGCAAGCCGATGTGGCAGCGCCGCAAAAAGTGCCTGATACGCCTGCACTGCCCGCTGTGCTTGAGGGGAGCTGGGAGCAAGGTCTGGAGGCCGATGCCACAGCGCTGCTTGCCACCGATCGCACCGACGTCTGGGACACCTTGACGGCTCGCTTTGAGTCGCGCCTGATCCAGGCGGCGTTGGCCGCCACCCGCGGTCGGCGCATCGATGCGGCCCAAAAGCTGGGCATTGGCCGCAACACCATCACCCGAAAAATTCAGGAACTTGGCCTGGAGTAGGGTCTTGTCTCAGTTATTGCTTTACGAGCCCTTAAGTTCGACCACCACCGGGGCGTGGTCACTGGGGCGTTCGTTTTTTCGAGGGGTCTTGTCGATCCAGCAGGCCGACACCTGGGGCTTGAGCGCACCACTCACCAGAATATGGTCAATACGCATGCCGTGGTTGCGCCTGAAACCAAAATCCCGGTAATCCCACCAGGAATAGCTCTTGGCTGGCTGGGGAAACAGCCGGTGCGCATCAATCAGGTCGAGTGCGATCAAGGCATTGAGTTCATAACGTTCTTCGTCGGTGCAATGGATCTGGTCGCGCATACCCTCTGGGTCCCAGACATCGGCATCGTCAAAGGTGATGTTGAAGTCGCCCATCAGCACCAGCTTCGGGCGAACAGTCAGCTCGGCGCGCAACCAGTTGCGCAGGCCCTTGAGCCAGGCCAGCTTGTACTCGAACTTGTCGCTGCCGGGTTCCTGGCCATTGGGAAAATAGCCGCCCACCACGCGGATGCCAGTTCCCGGTGTGCCGTCTGGTGCTGCAGAGGTGTCAGCGCCAGAAGCGAAAGAGGCACTGATCACACGCGCCATATCGTCAGAAAAACCCGGAATGTTGCGCACCACGTCGGTGGCCGGTGCCCGGCTGATCAGTGCCACACCGTTGTAGGTCTTCTGGCCAAAACAGCTTGAGTGGTAACCCGCCGCCGCAAAGGCGGCATGGGGGAATTTGTCATCGCTCATTTTGAGCTCTTGCAGCGCCAGCACGTCGACCGGGTTGGCGCCAAGCCAGTCCAGCACCTGCGGCAGCCGCACAGTGAGCGAATTGATGTTCCAGGTGGCAAGTTTCATGGCGTCAAAGCTCCTTTTGGTAGGTCACAAAACTGTAGCCCAGTCCCGTGTAGCTGACGTGGGACTCGCGGGCCACTTCCCGCCACTCGGGCCCAAAGCGCGGGGCAAAGGCATCGCCTTCATAGTCGGCGTCAATCTCGGTCACCACGGCGGTGTCGGCCAGCGCCAGCGCCTGGGCGTAGAGCTCGGCGCCACCGATGACCCAGGCGGTGCTCTCAGCAGGGCAGGCGGCACAGGCGGCTTCGAGTGAATTGGCCACCACGGCACCCTCCGCCTGCCAATTGTCTTGGCGCGTGACCACCACATTGAGGCGACCGGGCAGAGGGCGAAATTTGGTTGGCAAAGAGTCCCAGGTCTTTCGGCCCATGATCACCGGGCAGCCCAGCGTGCTGCGTTTAAAGTGCGCCATGTCTTCGGGCAGGTGCCAGGGCAGGGTGTTGTTGCTGCCAATGACACCATTGCGGGCACGGGCGAAAATCAGATTGAGTTTCATAGGGATTTTGCAGGTTTGCGGGGTGGCAGTAGCACGGCGGCAATGGCGACCATGACACACAGCACCGCCACCAGGTCTTGCCAGCCCGGCATTTCGTTGACGATCAGGGTGGCGCTCAGGGTGCCTACCATCGGCACCGCCATCACGCTCATGGCACTGGTGGACGGTGGCAAATGGCGTGCCATGCCAAACCAGATGACCTGGGCAAAACCATAATTGATGAGCGCGCCATAAACCAGGCTACCCCACATCGGGCCAGAGAACTGCCAACTGGGCCAGGGTTCAAGCACCGCCGCAAAAAACCACAGGCAGATGCTGGCCAGAATCAGCATCCAGACCGTCAGCGTCTCCACCGGAATCGTCAGGTGTGCCCGGCGCATCATCAAGGTGCCCGCAGCCCAGCACAGGGCGGCCAGTTCCATCCAGACAATGCCCAGTGGTTTGCCGCTCAAGGCGGTGAGTTCGTTGAAGGTGAGCAGGCCTAGGGTCAGCGCCACCCCCACCATCGCAAAAACAAGGCGCCGTGTGAGCTTTTCCTTGAACAACAACACGCCCAGCAGCACGGTCCAGATCGGCATGGTAAAGCCCAAAATAGCAGCGCGTCCGCTGGCAAGCTCCTTGACACCCAGGATCGACAGCGTGTGCCAGCCCAGCATATTGGGCAGCCCCAGGGCCATCACACTGCGCCACTCGGCAGCTTGCGGCCACATGCGCACGCCTTTCCAGCGGTAGTAACCAAACAGCCACAGCGCACCACAGCTCATGGTGAGGGCGCGAAAGTACAGCGGCGAAAGCTCGCGCAAGCTGTATTTCATCATCGGCCAGTTGATGCCCCACATCAGCGTGAGCGCGACCAGTCCCCAAATCTGGCGGCGGCTGATCACACGGCCACCGGCGCCTTGATGGCGGGGTGACACTGGTAGCCGTTGACAGCGAAATCTTCAAAGACATAGTCAAAGATCGAGTCGGGTCGGCGCTTGATTTCCAGCGTGGGGTAGGCAAATGGCGTGCGGCTCAGCTGTAGTGCCACCTGCTCGGCGTGGTTGCTGTAGATGTGGCAGTCACCGCCAGTCCAGATGAAGTCGCCCACCTCAAGGTCACATTGCTGCGCCACCATGTGGGTCAGCAGCGCATAACTGGCAATGTTGAAGGGCACGCCCAGAAAGATGTCGGCACTGCGCTGGTACAACTGGCAGCTCAGTTTGCCCTTGCCGCCCGGCACCGTTGCCGGGGCCACGTAAAACTGGAAAAACGCATGGCAGGGCATGAGCGCCATTTGGTCGAGCTCGGCCACGTTCCAGGCGCTCACCAGCATGCGGCGCGAGTCCGGGTTGTTTTTGAGGGTCTGAATGACCTGGCTGATCTGATCGATGTGGCCGCCGCCCGGTGTCGGCCAACTGCGCCATTGCACGCCATAGACCGGCCCCAGGTCACCGGTGGCGGGGTTGGCCCACTCGTCCCAAATCGTGCAACCGTTGTCCTGCAGCCATTTGACGTTGGCGTCGCCGCGCAGAAACCAGAGCAGTTCGACGATGATTGCCTTCAGGAACACCTTCTTGGTGGTGACCAGCGGAAAGCCCTGGGTCAGGTCAAAGCGCATCTGGTGACCGAACACACTCTTGGTGCCGGTGCCGGTGCGGTCGGCCTTGAAGACACCATGGGTGTCCACATGGCGCAACAAATTTTCGTATTGGGAGCTGGGTGATTGGGGCATGACAAAAATGAAAGACACTCTTTAAAGTTAGTGCGTCATGTTAACGGAGATGCCCAGCTGCATTGCGGCTGAAAGCAGACGCTTGTCACGGGTCCAAAGCCGTGATCCAGGCACCAGAAGTACCGATGCCAGTAGATGTGCATCGATGTAGCCGATGCCCAGACCAAACAGGTTTTGCACTTCGATCAATCCGAGCACTTCAGCCACGGTGGCCACAGTAGCTTGTGGCAAATCCTGCATCATCATGAGCACTTCGTCGCGATTTTTCAGATTACCCAAGGCCAATTCTCCCGTGACAAACGGATGAACGAGCACTTGGCCATCCATGAGCAATTGAGACAAGCGCTCGTCATTTGCACGCAGGTGATCAATCCATACCGATGTGTCCACCAGAATCATGCCGGCTCCGGTTGCCGTCTTGGAATGTCTTTAAGCTGCGGCTCAGAGCCGCCCAGAAGTGCGAGCCTTTTTGCACTCTCTCGCTGAATCAGCGCTCGCAGGGCCTCGCGGATCAACGTCGTTTTTTCAGATAAACCTGTCAATGACTCTGCTTTTGCAAGTAAATCGTCGTCAAGAGCAATGGTGGTGCGCATGGCAATTCCTGAAGTTAGGCATCAATTGTGGCATTATTTGATGGCAATTGTTGTGCCAATCATGCACTTAACGTTGCTGCGGTACCCAGTACCCGGGCCGCGGGCCGGGCAGACGCCGGGGCCTCATACGCTTCGCTTTTTAAAATCGGCCCCGACATCCGCCCGACCCACAGCCCTTGCAAAGTATTAAAAATCGCAATTTTGGTCCCAGACCACTGGAGCCAAACGGCGTGCGGCGATGGCTCCAGAAGACCCGTTGGAGTCAGTCAAATTCTGGCTGCCACGGGCAAGTTATGACCCTAAGCTGACGTAGCGACAACCGGTTTTAGCGCCTGAAAGTCGACATTGAAATGCTCTTGAAAGCATATTGCCGATGCACCGGTTGACAAATGACCGTTTGCAATGGTGAACATCGAATGATGACTGACATAGGCGGATGAATAGTAGTTCGCCCTCGTTTCAACACGCCCAGTCGCACACCTTATCCATCCTCTTCGTCGGTGAAGTGCATATTGTCGGGGTCCTTGCCCTCAGTCATTGCTTTAAGCCCCTGATCGAAGCGCTTGATCGTCGCCTGTTGGCGCCGCGACAAATCAGGCCAGGCTATTGCCGCGTTTCTTCTGACGAGCGGCTGGAGCAGGAATTCAACTCCATTGATGCGCAGAAAGAGGCAGGGCAATCCTACGTTGCCAGCCAACGCTCCGAGGGCTGGATTCCGGTGGTGGACGACTATGACGACCCAGGGTTTTCTGGCGGCAACACTGAGCGGCCCGGACTCAAGCGCCTCATGGCTGACATTGAGCGCGGTTTGGTCGACATTGTGGTGGTCTACAAAATTGACCGCCTCACCCGCAGCTTGGCCGACTTCTCAAAAATGGTCGAAGTGTTCGAGCGCCAGGGCGTGTCATTCGTGTCTGTCACCCAGCCCGTTGATCCGCGCATTGGGTCTGGCGCACTACTGGCAGCATCTGCTGGACGAGGGTAAATATCGGTCGCTGACAGAGATTTCCACAGCGGAAGGCATCGACCTCGGCCAGGCAAGCAGGACAGCACGATTGATTCGGCTAGCACCGGAAATCGCCCAAGCCTGTCTGACTGATGGATGCGGGAATCTAAAGTTAGAAAAATTGACTCGGGTTTGCCTCGTCAGTATGTGGGTAGATCAATCATCACTATTCCACTTGGTCTGCTAATGCGACAATGGAAGCCTTGATGCTTGGTGCCCGATGGTAGCTTGATCACGGTCGGCCACTGACCCTTAGCGGCTGTACCGACCTCAATGGCCTACCCCAACCCTACGTTGGTATTCGCCCGAGTGTTGCTACCTCTGGGTGAAAGTTAGAAAACTTCAGCTATCCGATTGAGTCGCGTTCTCTGCAATCAGATAATGTGGTCAAAGGGGGATGTATGGAAAAACTTGTCCGCGACCGGATTCCGACCATCATGCGAGAAAGCGGCGTAGTCGCAGACGTGCGACATGTTCACAATGCGGAGCTACTCCCATGGTTATTGCGAAAATTGCACGAAGAAACGGATGAGCTTAACGAATCACCGTCGTTAGATGAGTGTGCGGATGTCTTTGAGGTCCTTTGCGCTATTGGCAGGCAGTTAGGATATTCGGTGGAGGATATCGCTTGCGCCGCAGATTCAAAACGAAAGGCGCGAGGGGCGTTTGATGATGGTTGCATTCTTAACAAATAAAACAAGCATGGAACATCTCAGCTCTTTTGCGACGTATGAACTTGAACGCACCGATTGTTTTCTTTGCAGACCAGCAGTCAGATTGCTTGTCGATGTAGCACCAAAGTTCTTTACGATTGCAGGTATAGGTCCACTGTCCCCAGGTTATGCCATCGTAGCTACGATTGAACATCTCGATAAAATTCGGGACGCAACAACAATCCAGCAGTTTTCGGACTACACGGGAAAAATCCGTCAGATTCTTACAAACCAGTTCGGAAGCTGTCTATTGACCGAGCATGGGCATTCACCACTTTGCACACTCGCCGACACAAAGAATGTTCACTGCTTTCACCCGCATGTCTTGCTGTTCCCGGGTGCGCCGAGCATTTTAGATAGCGCGGATGAATGTTTTTCAGACGGAGGTACAACGTTTAGTACGCTCGCTGCAGCACTCAAATTTGGTGTTGCTCTTCCCCAGTATTTACTGATTTCAGAGAGTACATCATCGTTTAAGGTCTATCCAGTTGCCGAAGGCCTTCCAAGACAATTTGCACGTGTGTTGGTCGCTGAACAACAGGGAAACGAAGAACTTGCCAGTTGGCGCACACATCCTGGCTTCGATATGGCAGAAAAAAATGCCCACCAAATAAAAGTTTTACTCCGTGGAGAAGAATAAGTGGCTGAACTCTTTCAGAACAAGACTGTTAGCGCGTTCTTGACGGGCATTAGAAAGCAATTTACTGACCATCATGCAGACAAGACCGGGCACCCCTTGCATTGGGGGCAGTTCCTGGATGGTTTAGCACAAAAACAAGCACAAGTTGGTTTGTACGGCGGCGTCGCCGCTTGCATAGCATATAGCGCAGATTTTCGATCACAAGATCAAGCTGCCATAGATGCCCGCACGGAGTTAGCTCAATATTGGCAGGAGCGCACAAGCACCACGTTTGACGATTGTGAAGACAATTTGCGCCAAAACGTGCGACTAACTTTCCTTCTGGCGGGTCTTGCTTTCCGCCATGACTTTACCGACATAGTGGTTCAAGAAGTTTGGGAGCTTTTAAAAAACCGTCGACTCGGCGTGGATGGGTTGTGGACCGATGCTGATTTCCCTGAAAATCCAAAACATCCATCGGAGTTCTCAACTGCAATTATTCTGATATTGCTCGCGATCATAAGGCGGACGAGTACTGGAAACTCTGCAGAATTCGCAGTTTTCGACAATGTGCGTGTGGATGCTGGCTTGAAGCTACAAAAATCATATCTTGATGAGAGAAAGAAGAGCAGACCTTACAAGTTGATCGTATTGATTGCCATCATGTTGAGTCTGGAAGGTAAGGCGAATAAAAAGGTGAAGTCAGACCTCATTGAGGTATCGCTAGACAATGTGAATGTCAAGTCTCGGTACACGCACTTTTTTGATTACAAGAAAAAAAATGGCAATCACGCACGAGACTATTTTATTCTACCGATCGGCATACTAGGGGCATACCTGCTATTTGGAAAGGGCCTTCCGAGCCGACAGTATCTATACGCCACGAGGGTAATGGAAACAATCGAATCGTCACTTACGAAATCCACTAATCACCTTTTCATGGAGGGCGAACGGCCAAGCACTTTGGAACAAGGGCTTGTTGTATTCGCGCTCGAGTCCTGGACCATGCCAAAGGACTGGAAGGAATATACGTTGTGGCCTGCGAGGCTGTGGTGGTGGTCCAATAAGGAAATCGATTACACCCGAATGACCGCGTTGGTATTCGCCCTTCCGTTATACGGCCCCATTGTGATCGCTACGTCAGCAGAATACTTGATGAAATTTCTGACGGAGCAAAACTTTCTTGTCTTTCTAGTTCCCATAATTCTGTTCTGTTCGCTTATCCCAAAGTGGCTCTTAGCTGCTATCGGAGTGGTAGCAGGCGTAATAATTAAGCCTCAAGATCTCTTGAAGATATTGGTCGGAAAAAGGAAATGAATATCTTTGACCCGTTATACGGCGAATTTCAACTCTCGCCACTGTCTTCAGTTTTGGCGACAGCACCCGAAGTTCGGCGTCTGTCGCAAATTCGACTTCTTAACTCGATGACTCCAACGCTCTCCACCCTTGGGGAACTACGTCGATATGCACACACACTTGGTGTGCTTCATCTGTTTTCTCAGTGGCGAAAAACTGCCGGGTCATCACACACAAATAAAGAACTGGATGCGCTAGAAGTTGCGATCATTCTTCATGACGTCGCCACGCCGCCTTTCGGTCATCTGTTCGAGTATCTTCTTAAAGAAGAACTTGGATGGGACCACGAAACTGCGGCGGTGGATACCCTTCTACAACAACACGTACAAGAGGATGCTGGTCATCAAATCTTTGCGGGAAAAACTCCACGCGTCATGAAGATGGCTTCTCGTTTAGACATCGATATTGATCTTGTATTGGAAATTTTACGCAAACGGCATTCCCTACATCACTTGATATTTGGAAGTATTGATTTCGATAACATAGACAATGTGTGGCGGATGGCGTGGTCCTTGGGTTTCCCTATGCAGCGTGCAGAAGCAAGCGAATTGGCAAAAGCGCTTGCTGTTAATAAGGATGGCAATTTGACAGTTGCTCAGCAAAGCATGCCGCTATTGGAGACGTGGGCCACCTTGAGGGAAAAAGTATATGAGGTACTAATTTTTGATCATGCCACAGTTGCTAGCCAAGCGATATTGACAGAAGCCCTGCGTGCAGCCATGAGGACTGGGCTGGTCACAACCGAAGATTGGACACTCACTGATGAGCTATTGCTTGAGCGACTAATGAAGAGTAAAGAGACGCGAAAGATGATCAGTGATGACTACCTTGGCGTGCTTCCGAAGCCACTGTTGACACTGAAGTTTGATTGGCAAGACACCCCCCTGTTCTCGCTCCCACGATTGGCCATTCAGGACGCGGTGGAGGAACTCCTAAAAGTGCTTGCGGTGGCTAAGTGGCATGTATATGTGTTCAAGGAACGAGGAAGCTTTAGTAAGAAGCTAAACCTTCTCTACGACTCTGGTGAGAATTTCGAATTTGGACGTCTATCAAAAAGCTTGATCGTCTACATTTTCTATTCTGGTTCACAACCGAAGGGAATCTCGAAAGAATTGCCTGGCCTAATTGAATCCATCGCAAAATTGTTCTCGACCAACGTTGAGAGTTTGTCGAGAGTCTACATTAATGGAAAAAATGCTTCAGCCAAATCATTATTCTGATCCCCTGGAACGATTGCGGGATATGGACTGGGACTATGAGGGAGACCAGTCCGCGTCACAGTTTTCTGCACTCCACTTTTATCCTGGGCGTCTCATTTCCCAAATTCCCGCAGCCTTGATCGGCACTCTATCAAGTCCTGGCGACTCTGTGCTCGACCCATACTGCGGTTCAGGGACAACAATATTGGAAGCTCAACGCCTTGGTCGGCTCGCTTTAGGGATTGATATCAATCCAATTTCAACGCTCATTGGTAGAGCAAAGACATTTGCAGTAAAAGCCTCCCGTATTCAAGTGATCATGACTGAACACCTGCGACGCATACTAGACGAGCGGCTCGCCACTAGTTTGAATAACGAATCCCTTAAACTTGTGGTCCCTCCCACAGTTCAGGGGTCGAAGTGGTACCACCCGGCAACGTTATTCGAGCTATCAGTGCTTTGGACATATATCCAAAGTTGTTCTGGAGTAAGCCGAATCATGATGGAGTTCTGCTTCAGTTCAATCTTGATGTCAGCTTGTAGTGAAACCCGTCATTGGGGATATATTTGCGACAATACGCGTCCTCTCGACAAGTCATATGCCAATGCATTTTCTCTTTTCGAAGAAGCAGTTCGTGCGTTATGTGTGGCCTATGTAGAGCGTGATAGGCGGTTGAACAAAGGTCCGCAATCACTTCCTAGTATTAAGTTCGAATGTAATGACTCAGCTGTCGCATTAAGTCAACATCAAAATAACGAATTTGCTTTGGTCGTTTGTTCACCTCCGTATTTTGGTGTCGTTGACTACGTAAAAGCGCAGCGCCTAACGATGGAATGGTTCGGTTTAGACATTCAAATCTACCGAACGATGGAGACAGGCGCAAGAAGTAAGCGCACGCGTTTGAAAGCGTTTGAAGAATACATCTCAGACATCAAAGCTGTCTTTGTTCAAGTGGAACGAGTTCTTCAACCTGGCGGCTACTGCTGCATGATTCTTGGGCAATCCAGCAAGCGGCGTGAAACTATCCCGCAACTTATCGAAGCACTAAATGATATTGGGTTGCCTCTATCAATGCAGATAGTTCGAGACGTAGCGATTCGCCGTAGCCAGCGCCCTCATATTAATGATGAGTCTTTACTGATTTTCAGGAAACAACCGCTAAGTGCCAACTAAGAGTAGGCATTCACTGCTCATAGTTTCGCTAATTGAATTGCGAGATGGGGTGCGCTTGGAAGGAATCTTCCGACGTACAGTATCCACATGCCTTGCACCGCAAACATGATGTAACTCTCGACAAATATCTGTGAGTGGAACGACAAGTCCACCAACGGTTCGGTTGCCGAGGGTCCACGCGGCATAGCCTCCTGTGTCCATTGCATTAACTATGACTTTTATTGATTGAAAAAAATCATTCGAAAACGAAATGACTTTGCTCTCAAGATCCTTACGACCTTGGAGTCGTAACTCAGTAATGAACGTCTTGAAAGATGGCGACGAATCTTCCAATTCAAGGCACGCGTCGCGTGAATAAACTGCGCTGCCGCCCAAACTTCCTGTATCGACACTTCGCGTATTCAACTTCTTTGTTTCGATACCAGGTAGATCACCGGCATCAATCCAACTCAAGGCTAAGTACGAGAATTGCCCATATGGCACAGTCGAATGATTATCACCATAAGGTGGAGAAGTAACGACAAGGGCAAATTTTGATCGGCCATAGGAAGCAAGATTCATGATCGAATCGCAATGCAAAGCCGGTTTAACTCTCAAATTGCTCGGATTCCTAGATAAACTACTTCCGTGATATTCAAATTGCTCGTATACCGCAGCCAACCTGGTCAAGAATACGTCCACGGGGTCTGGAAGCTGCTCAATCTCGTGTGCAGGGCGCAAATGCAGCTTATATGTTGATGTTCGAGAATTGCTAGTTTGCCGTACTGTTTCAGCCAATGTTGTCCAGAAAATTTCTCTGGCCCATTGGTCCGGTTCCTTTTGAATAGACTGGCGGATTCGAGAAAGTGAAATCAAGGCCTGACGCGTAAACCATTTGTCTCGACCAAAGAACTCTATTTCTATGTTCTGATGTTCGTCGAAAAGGATTAAAGCGGTCAGAGTGGCAACCTTCTTCTTGAGTAACCTATAGCGACGAATATGCGACTTCGCTCGGCAAGTAAGGATCGCAAGTGGGTTAATGTCTACCCCCGTAAATGGTTGCCCTGCCACCATACTTTCGGTCATGACTGTTCCTGAACCAACGAATGGATCTAGTATTCGAGAGGTTTCTGGCCGCGCTTCAAGAAGGAGTCGAAGCACGTCCCGCTGCATCTGAGGGACCATCATCGCCGGGTACTGCAGCATTCCATGGACGCCGTTGCGTGCGGCCTGACGACGGAATTCCCAATAGTTTGAGTCTTTGCTTGAAAGATTTTTCAGTCTCAACCTAAGGAATTTGTCGTCGGCTTTCATGGTGCATGGTGTATCTGCAATGTCTAAGAAGAGGCCATCTTACCTCGCGGGAGCGAGCGTTGGTTTTGTCGTCAGCGTCCCATTTGGACATCCCCCGCATTATTAGATACATATCGAGGTCGAGAGGAACAGGTCAACGTATTGCCGGACAAATTCGACATCAAGTTCAATTTGCCAGCCGTCCTGAAGCTGATTCAGTGATCGCTTGGGTGGTTTTGATACCGCTTGCGGACGCGATTTCATATTTCAAATCGCGATTCTCTGTTCTCTGTCGCGACCGCCCACCAATTTTCACTTGCAAACCACCCCCGCGTAAGTCGTTGATTTCATTGAAAGTGACCTCTTGAACAGTCAAGAGGCAAACTGAGAACAGAGAGAGAAAACGGGGGAAATTAGGCCAAAAACGGGTAAAAATACCCAACTTTGATAGCGAAATAGTCAAGAGGCAAATCGCGTAAGTGCGCGTCACCATTGAGTTTTTAGACGAAAAAAAGCCCAACTGAAAACAGTTGGGCTTTTTGTGTATGGTGGTTGAGTGCGGATTGAAACTCATGTCCGCAAGTCCAATAAAAATCAGTCATCAAAAAAAACAGGCTCTCACCCACTGCACCACACCCATTTGGGTGCAGTGCAGTGGCATCAAGCAGCTTGGCGCAGTTTCATTCGATTCAACCGTTCATCAACACAGTCTGAAATCCGCTTGAGGACAATGCCCACCAGCTCGAAGGTCTCGGGTTCATTGACACCGTGATAAACCATGGCCCGTTTGATACCCAGCGCATCCACAGCCTTGGTCAGCTCGTTGTGCACGTTCGTTTCGCGCTCGTAATTGCCAAACGGATAGGCCTTGCCTTTGGCAAACATCCGCTTCAAGACCTTGATGCGCTGAACGCTCTCAAGCAAAGTCATTGAACCCGCATCATGCAGCCGCAAGTCAATGCTGACCGTCCCGTCCACGGTGACATACACGTACAGGCCAATGTCGCCCACAGCACGGCAATCGTCATTCAGATAGAGGTGGCGTTCACCCGGCTGTGCTCCTCGAAAAGACACCCAGAATGCTGATGACTGGTTGTCATAGCCTGAATACTCCCGGTCACCCCAGTAGGCTGGCCCGGTACGGCCTGCCCAGGCAGCAATCACAATTTCCGTTTTGGCTGATTTTTTCATGGTCAGTTCCTTTTGAAGTTCATGTTGGTCAATGGCTGCAAGATGATGACCAATCCACCTGGCTACCGTCAAATCGACGTAATAGATCGGTGCCCGGTGTGACTGGGTGGTGGACTTTCCCCGTAGGCGCAGCTCCAGCGGCAAGGTGGAAAGATGCCCCCCTGACACCGCAGACAAGTAGCTCAGTCTGACAGCGAGCGTTCGGATGCTGTTGAACCCGGTTGTCCGGAACACGAAGGAACCGAGTTCATCATCCTGGCCAATCCGCACATTCAGACGCCCATAGGGCTTGCAGAATCCCCCCTTGGCAAGCTCGCAGGCTTCGGGTGAAGGGTAGGGTAGGGTTTGCACTCCGGCAGCCAGAGAGCGTCGGCAGGTGTCGCCATTACCAACACACATCGGCCGGCCGGTTTGGCGATCGAACAGACTGTAATTGGCTCTCAAATTCAAATCGGGGTCATCAAACAGAAGCCTGACCGCAATGGCACGTAATTTTGCATTCGGATCTTTGCGCAGGGTCTCATTTATTGGGTGATTGACCCATCCGTCCTTGTTTTGAACCTGTGATGTGATCGTGAACGAGTCGTCTTTTTCAGGCAAGCGTTTGCCATTTTTTTCGACCACTTTACCGATGGCAATTCGGCCAATGGCCGGGGGCGTTAAAGCCAGTCCTTTGAGCATGATGTTTCCTTTGAATTTTGAACAGGCCTGGCCGACATAGGCCATGGTTTGAACGGCGTGTGCCATGGTGATTTCACTTTCTCAAAGGTTTGGGTTGCAAATGGGCGTGACAAGGCCGCTGATGGAATTCAGCAAGCCGTTGCCAGTACCGGGGGGGGTGAAGGGATAACGAAGAGCGCTGCCACCGGGGGTGACATGGTGATCCTGATCAGCTGGTGATCAGGTCACCCCGTTGATGGCGTTTCAACGGGACTTTTTTCAATACTGACCGAAGCCGTCGTTTGAGCTGCTGGCAGTTTGAGTGAAAGCTGCCGTTTGCTCAGACGCTGGAGCATGGCTGCAAAAGGCAAAGCCGCATTCAAGGCACTTGTGGTTATTCAAGATGTTTTGATCGACGACTTCGCCCAGCTTGGCTCCGAGTGCACCGCCAGTGGCACCACCGAGCAGGCAGCCAATGACGCCGCCAGTGATGGTACCGACCACAGTGCCCACCGGGCCAGTGACGGCACCAACCATGGCACCGAGTTCAGCGCCTCTGAAGACGCTTGCAGCCACGCCTACGGCCCCTGCAACGGCGCCAATGGTGCTGCCGGTACGTCGCCCATAGTGGCGGGTGTCAATGCGTCTGCTGTCGCATTTGGGACAAATCATGACCATGATGAAATCTCCTTGTCCGTCAATGTCGGGGCAATCACCGGTCAGACCCGGTTACAGCTGCGCAGCACGATGGTGTCATATCTGACTTTGTCGATGTACTTGATCACGCTGGTCGCAGTCAATGCGCCCGCGACAAAGGCCATTGCAAAAGCTGCCAGAGCTTCGAGGTGTGAGGTGTTTGGAAACATAGGGCTCCTTGGGTGAGTGGATAGGTAAAAGATCAGCCAGTCTTGCGTCTGGGTGATGCGTGCCTGGACAGCATAAAAAAACCAGCGCGAAGGCTGGTTTGAGTGGCTGTGTCAGGCAGATCACATGGGGGTGATATGTGACTGAAAATTTTTGGAATCGTGCTTGGGGAGGGTTTGCCGATGGACGTCGCTGGGCTTAGGACGGCATAGGACGGGTTCGGCAGGATTGTTAAGCCAAAATTTAACCGCATCCATTATTGGTAGAAAGGATGGTAGAAGAAATAAAAAAGCGCCTTGAAAGGCGCATTTTTATTAGGTACTTGGCGGAGAGAGTGGGATTCGAACCCACGGTACCTTGCGGTACGCCTGATTTCGAGTCAGGTACATTCGGCCACTCTGCCATCTCTCCGCGAAGCCGCGAATTGTACAGTGCGGCTAGACTGGTTTTGCCTCTTTTGAAGTTTTCAAGGCCTGCAAGGCAGCCGCAATGTCAGTTTCCGTGACGTCCGGGCCGCTCTGCAGCGGCACCGGGCTGCTGTGCAAGGCGGTCATGCCATCCGCCTGCAGCGCGGCAATGGTTTGCCCCGCCACTTTGGGCGACGCAAAAGCAGCGCTTTGCAGCAGCAGGCGGCCATCGCCGCTTAGCAGCTTGAAATAAAACTGGCCGTCAGGCTCACGGTATTGTTTGAATACCGGTAGCGCCACTTTGGCCACTTTGATGGTGGTGTCGGATTGGCTTTGCAGGCTGCGCAAACCCACGGCGTGGCGCAGTTGGCCCATGAACGGCGTGGCCATGGCGCGGGCTTTGGCCGCCCCGGTTTGCAAGATGGCTTCAATCTTGGCCGGGTTATCGATCAGGGCCTGGTAGGCCGCACGCATGGGCGCAATTTCCTGGTCAATGCGCTCAAAAACAAGGTGCTTGGCATCGGCCCAGGAAATGCCGTTGGCATAGGCCTGGCGCAGGGCTTCGGTCTCTGCGGAGCTGGCAAAGGCCTGGTAAATCTGGAACAAGGTCGAGCCTTCCACTGCCTTGGGTTCGCCGGGCGCACTGGAGTCGGTCACGATGCTGCCGATGAGTTTTTTGAGCTGCTCACGCGGCGCAAACAGCGGGATGGTGTTGTCGTAGCTCTTGCTCATCTTGCGGCCGTCAAGGCCGGGCAGGGTGGCGACATGGTCTTCAATGGCGGCCTCGGGTGCCACAAAATGGTCGCCATAGCGGTGGTTGAAGCTGTGCGCCATGTCGCGCGCCATTTCGATGTGCTGCACCTGGTCGCGCCCCACCGGCACCTGGTGCGCGTTGAACATCAAAATGTCGGCACCCATCAGCACCGGGTACATGAACAGGCCCACATTGACATCGGCGTCGGGGTCATTGCCTGCTGCCGCGTTTTTATCAACCGCAGCTTTGTAGGCATGGGCGCGGTTGAGCACGCCCTTGCCCAGAACGCAGCTCAGGAACCAGGTGAGTTCAGGGATTTCAGGGACGTCTGACTGGCGGTAAAACACCACACGGTCTGGATTCAGGCCGCAGGCCAGCCAACTGGCGGCAATTTCCAGGGTGGAGCGCTGGATGCGCGCCGGCTCGTCCACCTTGATCAGGGCGTGGTAGTCGGCCAGAAAGTAAAAACTGTCGACGCCAGGGCGCATGCTATGGCCCACGGACGGGCGGATCGAGCCCACGTAGTTGCCCAGATGGGGCGTGCCCGAGGTGGTGATGCCGGTGAGAAAACGCGCAATACTCATAAAAAATCGTCAGGGAATGCAGGCAAAAAAAAGTGGCTCAGCCTACCAGCCAGGCCAGCGGGGTCAACAGCAGGTTGATGAGCTGGAAGGTCAGGCCCATTAGCGGGCGCAACCAGAGGTTGCTGACCACTCCGGCCAGCACCAGCGCCATCACGATAAAAAAGCCCCAGGGCTCCACGCGTGACACCAGCATGGCCTGGCGGTACGGCAGCAGCCCCACCAAAATGCGGCCACCATCGAGCGGAGGCAGTGGAAACAGGTTGAACACGGCCATCACCACATTCACCAGCACACCGCCTTGCGCCATTTCAACCAGAAATGGCTCGTTGATGTCGGCACCGCGCAACAGGTAGAGTAGCGCGCCCCAGACCAGCGCCTGAAAAAAGTTGGCTCCCGGTCCGGCCAGCGCCACCCAAATCATGTCGCGCTTGGGGTTGCGCAAGTTGCCAAAGCGCACCGGCACCGGTTTGGCGTAACCAAACAGAAAAGCCCCCGAGGTGGCAAAGTACAGCATCAGCGGCATCAGGATGGTACCCACCGGGTCGATGTGCGGCAGCGGGTTGAGCGTGACGCGCCCCATGGCATAGGCGGTGTTGTCGCCAAAGTGTTTGGCGGCGAAGCCGTGTGCGGCTTCGTGCAGGGTGATGGCCAGCAACACCGGAATGGCGTAGAGGGCGACGGTTTGAATCAGGTTGGCAAAGTCCATGGCGTGATGTTCTCGGGGCAAGTCGGCTCAAAGGCCCAGGGCCGCCAGCGAGCCGCGGCCTTCACGGATAACCACTGGCTCGCCACCGGTTAAGTCGACCACGGTGGTGGGTTCGCGTGGACAGGCGCCCGAGTCGATGATGGCTGCTATGCGGCCCTTGTAGTGGGCGCGAATCTCGTCGGCATCGTTCATCGGTTCGGTTTCTCCCGGTGCAATCAGGGTGGTGGCCAGCAATGGTGTGCTGTAGAGCGCCAGCAACTCCTGCAGCACCTTGTGGTCAGGCACACGCAGACCAATGGTTTTGCGCGACGGGTGACTCAGGCGGCGCGGCACTTCTTTGGTGGCTTCCAGGATGAAGGTGTAGGCGCCCGGGGTGGCCGCCTTGATCAGCCGGTATTGCTGGTTGTCTACTTTGGCGTAGGCGGACAACTCAGACAGGTCGCGGCACAACAGCGTCAGGTGGTGCTTGTCGTCGACACCGCGAATGCGGCGTAGCTTGTCGGCGGCCGCCTTGTCGTCGAGGTGGCACACCAGCGCATAGCTGGAGTCGGTGGGAACGGCCAGCACCTCGCCCTTGTCAAGCAGGGCGGTGGCCTGTTTCAGCAGGCGCGGTTGCGGGTTGTCGGGATGAATTTCGAAAATTTGCGGCATGGCGCTATTGTCGCAGCCCCGCAGACTCGCGGACGGTCAGTAGGGCGTTGCCCACGCCGCTGGCAGCAATTACGGCAATGCCGGCCCAGGCCAGACCATCAGGTACATGGCGAAACACCAGCCAGCCCAGCACCGTGGCAAAGGCGATTTGGGTGTAGAGATAGGGCGTCAGCACCACGGCGTTGGCGCGGTTGTAGGCTCGGATCAGCATCAAGTGGCCAAAGGTGCCCAAGAAACCGACCAGCACAAACCAGTACCAATAGCGCAGTAACGCCGCCGAATCCCAACTGAACAGCATGGTGGGGGTCATGACCACGGCACCCACCAGACCGGTGTAAAAGTGCGTGGTGTAAGGATTTTCGTCGCCACTGAGTCGGCTGGTGAGCACCTGAAACCAGGCGTACGAGGTCACCAGTACCACCGGGAATAACACCGCCCAGCCAAATACCTGGCCCCCCGGGCTCACCACCAGCAAGACACCCAGCAGCCCCAGGCCCATCAGCGCCCAGCGCCTTGGCGAGACATGGGTTTTGAGCGTCCAGGCGGCCATGGCGCTGGCGGCCATGGGAGAGAGCATGGCCATGGCCGTGAATTCACCGACTGGCAGGTACTGCAATCCAAAAAATGCGCAGGCGCTGGTAGTGAGCAGTAGCACGCCACGCAGCGTCTGAAAGCGTGGATTCGGTGTGGCAAAGAGGCGGGTTTTCTGCACTGGAAAGCGCAGCGCAAAGGTCACCAGGGTCTGGAACGCATAACGGAACCACAGCAGCATCAGCAAGGGCACCAGTTGAGTGGCGTGCTTGGTCACCGTGTCGAGCGTGGCAAAGGAGAGCGTTGCCAGAATGATCAGCAAAATACCGCCGGCCTGCCGGCTTTTCCAGAAAGACATGGGGTTCAGACCTGCGCCGGGGTAGCGGCGCGTTGAATGTGCTCCGCCAGCAACTGCCATACCGGTGTCAGCTGGGTCGGCAGGTCGGGCAGGGCTCCGAGCTCGGTTCGGCTCTCGAAGGGACTGTGAAAGTCACTGCCGCGGGAGGCCGCCAGGCCAAATTCAAGTGCGGTCGCAGCGTAGCTGGTACTCTCAGCGCTTGAGTGGCTGCCGGTGACCACTTCCACACCCAAGCCGCCGTGGCCCTTGAATTCGGTGAACAGCGCCAGTTCTTCATTGGCGCTGAATTTGTAGCGCGCGGGGTGAGCAATCACGGCCATGCCGCCCGCCTGGGTGATCCAGCGTACCGCATCTTTCAGGTTGGCCCAGCGGTGCTCGACAAAACCGGGTTTGCCTTCGGTGAGGTATTTGCGAAACACCTCGTAGGTATCTTTGCACACCCCGGTTTCCACCAAAAAGCGGGCGAAATGGGTGCGCGAGATCAGGTTGGGGTTGCCCGCGTACTTCAGCGCGCCCTCAAAGGCACCACGAATGCCAATCCGTGCCAGGTCTGCGGCCATTTCCTGGGCCCGTTGCGAGCGACCGTCGCGGGTTTGCTGCAGTCCCACAGTCAGCGCGGCGTTATGGACATCAAAACCCAAGCCGATGATGTGCACCGTCTGGTGTAAAAAAGTGACCGAGATTTCAACGCCGGTGAGGTAATCCAGTCCACAGGCCGCTGCTGCTGCTGCTGCCCGTGCCTGGCCGCCAATTTCGTCGTGATCTGTAAGGGCCCACAGGGTCACGCCATGGGCTTTGGCGCGCTGGGCAAGTTCTTCAGGGGTGAGGGTGCCGTCGGAGATAACGGAATGGCAATGCAGGTCAGCGTTCAGGGTGTTCATACCTGTTTGATTTTAGGGCTGGGCGGGCAATTCTGCTGCTTCCACCAGAAATCGCACCCGGCGTTCACCGCGCCAGCTGTCCACATCCAGCCTGAACGCCAGTTTGACGCGGTTGGGTAGCGGCTCGGTGTGGCCAAACCAGATGCCATCGACCGGTTCACCGCGGTGTTTGAGTTTCAGCGACAGGTGTTTTTCAACTACCAGGCGCTGCGACACCACTTCCAGCTCTTCGCTGAACGTGGGGGCGGCAAAGCCCTGGCCCCAGACTTCATGGTGCAGCGTGTCCACCAGGTCGGGGCGGCGGTATTCGGGCTTGAGTGCCCCATCGGTGTCGAGGCGGCGCGTCAGCGTGGCGGCATCGAGCCACTCCTGGGCAACCTGGTTCAAGCCCCGCTCGAAAGTGTCCAACTGGTGTTCGTTGAGGGTGCAGCCGGCTGCCATGGCGTGGCCGCCAAAGCGCAGCAGTACGCCCGGGTGGCGCTTGGCCACCAGGTCGAGCGCGTCGCGCAGGTGAAAGCCGGGGATCGAACGGCCCGAACCCTTGAGCTCGTGGGTATGGCCGGAGGCGCCGCTGCTGGCAAAAACGAAGGTGGGACGGTGAAACTTGTCCTTGATACGCGCCGCCACAATACCGACCACGCCCTCGTGAAAGTCGGCATCAAAAACACAAATGGCGGGTGGGGTTTCTGCAGTGTCTTCAAACAGCGATTCGGCCACGGCCAGCGCCTGTTCACGCATGCTGCCCTCAATATCGCGGCGCTCGCGGTTGATGGCATCGAGTGCCTTGGCCAGTTCCTGGGCACGACTCGCGTCGTCAGTGAGCAGGCATTCAATGCCCAGCGTCATGTCAGACAAACGCCCGGCGGCATTGATGCGCGGCCCCAGCGCAAAACCAAAGTCAAAGGTGGTGGCTGTTCTGGCCTCACGCGAGGCGGCCACAAACAAGGCCACCAACCCGGCAGGCATGGCCTGGGCGCGCACCCGTTTGAGTCCTTGCGCCACCAGACGGCGGTTGTTGGTGTCGAGCTTGACCACGTCGGCCACGGTACCAAGCGCCACCAGCGGCAGCAGGGCGTCGAGTTTGGGCTGGTTTTGCGCGGTGAATATGCCGCGCTGGCGCAGCTCGGCGCGCAGCGCAAGCAGTACATAGAACATCACACCGACGCCGGCGATCGACTTGCTTGCAAAGGCGCAGCCGGGCTGGTTCGGGTTGACGATCACGTTGGCATTGGGCAGTTCAATCTGGCCTGCGCGCAGCGCCGGCAAATGGTGGTCGGTGACCAGCACCTGCAGGCCCAGCGCGCGAGCCCGTGCCACGCCGTCAAAGCTGGCAATGCCGTTGTCGACCGTGATCAGCACATCGGCGCCACTGGCCTTGACGCGCTCGGAAATGGGTGGTGTCAGGCCATAACCGTCTTGCACCCGGTCGGGCACGATGTAGTCCACGTTCAGGGCGCCGAGCTGGCGCAGGCCGCGCATGCCGACGGCGCAGGCGGTGGCGCCGTCGCAGTCGTAATCGGCCACGATGCAAAGCTTCTGGTGGTCGCGAATGGCGTCGGCCAGCAGTTGGGCGGCCTCAGCCGTGCCCTGCATGCTGGCAGGTGGCAGCAATCGGGCCAGTGCGTCATCCAGTTCCAGCGGGTTTTGCACACCACGCGCTGCGTAAAGTTGCGCCAGCAGTGGGTGAATGCCGGCTTGTTCCAGCGCCCAGACGCTGCGGGGCGGGGCCTCTCTGACCACGATTTTCATAATTGTTCGAGTGTGCCCTGGATGGGGGGGGCGCCAAAAATATTCCTGATTTTTTGCTTCAGGGTTGGCGTTTGGCTGACCCAGCTTTGGGCGTGGCGTTCGCCGCACAGGGTGAGCTGGACCGATTCGCCACGGGTCTGGGCGTCCAGCATTTGCCTGACCTGGGTTGCGTCGATTTGGTGCCAGGCGCTGGCCCAGCTGGCCCAGTCGTCTTGCAGGGCGGCCTCGCGCAAAGTCGGGGTCATGACAGGGTGTGCAGGCGCTGGGTTCGGACGGCTGTCAGGCAAAGCGCCCGTGCCGCTGAACCAGATGGCGTTGACTGTCAGGGCACCGCGTGCCTCACGGGCATCGTTGATCGGGTGGGTGTAGAGCAGCATCTGCATTTCGCTCACCAGTCGGATCAGGGTGCTGGCCTGTGTCGCAGTGGGCATCCAGGGCGACAAATTTCTTCCCAGCACGCGGTCGGGCGAGGCACTGGGTAGGCCGTCAAAGACCCTGCCGTGCGCCAGCCAGCGTCCGGCCTCGGAGGGGTAGAGCGTGATGCTGTCCTGCGTAAAAAATGGTTGCATGGCTGCCAGCAGTGTGTCGGATTCGGCGGCGCTGAGGTCGCGCATGGGGATTTGACGCATCGTGACCTCGTGTGTCGTGGCCCGCCAGTGGCACAGCGTCACAAAAGCCCAGGCTCCTTGCAGGTGCGCCAGTTCGGGGCGTTTGCTGGCCTCAAGCGCCGCCCAGGGCAGTTGACCGTCGGTCACCGGTAGCCCCATGGCCCCAGCCAGTGCGCGTTCATGCGGCGGTGACCAGCTCATTTCGTTACCGAAATCACGAGCTTGTGCTGCCAAGCACGTCGATAATTTTTGCAGATAGGGCAGTTTCAAGCCGGGAAGTAAGGCAACGCAAGCCTTGGCGTGACTGGCTGCGTAGGGAATCAAAAGATGCATGGGGTCAGGGCTTTGCCTTGGCGTCGCGAATGAATTTGCCCAGGTGACGGTCGGTCTTGGTGGTGTGGTTGGCAAACCAGTCGAACAGGAAGAGTTGAATCTGGAAGCCGAGGTAGAGCTTGTCGTGCGAGCCACTGGTAATTTCAGCCTTCAGGCGCAAGAATTGTTCGACCAATTTTCTGTGTTCACGCAAGTGGTCATTCATCAGGGGGTAATTTACCTCGCGCATGATTTTTTCTTCGGAATCAAAATGAAAGTGAACGTAGTCGCCCAGGAATTGCATGGTCTCCTCAATGCCGGAACTGTCCTCGCGGGAGATCATGAGTGCAACCTGGTTGATGTGCGCCAGCAGCTCATGATGCTGGTTGTCGATTTCATCAAATCCCACCAAAAATTCGTCGCGCCATTCAAGTGTGCCACCCACCTCGCCCGTGCCCTCGTGGTGACCGGTTTGCTGAAAATTCAGGCAGCGTTGCAGATAAACCTGTGCTGGTTGGTCCTCTGGCGCTTGTATGAGGCAGGCCTGAAACAGAGAAATAGCCCGGTCAATGAGCTTGAGATGGTAATAGGTCACGCCTTCCTCGAACTGAGGGCGGCTTGCCAACTTGCCGACTCTGGTGGCTTCCAAATCATTGTCGAAAACTTCATAAACTGACTGCGGCTGGGTTTTTCCTTTGACCCGAATCCGGTCCAGAAACCGGATGCAGTAGCTGTCGACGTTGTTTAAGGCATTCAGGGTGTGCTCGCTGATGAGCAGCGGTGTTTTGTAGGTTTTGGTGGTTTCTTCCAGTCTTGAGGCCAGGTTGACGGCGTCGCTGAGGACCGTCCCCTCCATGCGTTGTGTTCCGCCAATGGTGCCGAGCATGACAATACCGGTGTTGAGGCCAATGCCAATCTTCACGGGTGGGTAACTCGCACGTTCCCTGCCTTCGTTGTAGGTCTTCAGTTGGGCCAGCATGGCGATGGCGCTCTGCAGACCCTGGTCTGCGCTTGAGGGAAACAAGGCCATGATGGCATCGCCGATGTATTTGTCAACGATCCCACCATGCGCGCTGATGACGGGCTCCATCTCGCCCAGATAGGAGTTGATGAACGAAAACGTTTGCTGTGGCGACATGAATTCGGACAAGCGGGTGAAGTCCCGGATGTCCGAAAACAGAATGGTCATGGACTTCTCAGTCTGCTCGCCTAGCTTGAGGTCAAGAATGCTTTGTGCATTGAGTAACTTGAGCAATTGGTGAGGCACGAATCGTCCGTAGGCGTTCTCGGTTTGGCGCAGCAAGTCGCGCGTGTGCCGATGTGCAGCGATCTCTTGTTCCAGCGCCGCCATTTTTTTTTGGAGTTCATCCTTGAACCAGGCAAGCGTGGACGGTTCTTGTTCAATTGGCATGGCTATATCTCTGGTGTGTCGATCACGTCGGCAAACAACTGCTCGGCGCTGAGTGTGAAGGCCACGCTGGCCAGCGACACCGATTTACCTTTGGCAAAGGGGTGCAGCACCCACAGACCATCTGCACCTTTGCGGTAGCAGTCGGTGCTGCGGCTGTCCAGGTCGATCAGCGCGTATTCCTGCAGGCACTCCAGGCTGCGGTAGTAGCCAAATTTAAGCCCGCGGTCATAAGCAGCGGTGCTGGCAGAGAGCACCTCCACAATCAGTTTGGGTTCATTTTTGACCAGGGGGCTGGCGGCATCCAGCGCACTGCAGGTGACCAGCACGTCAGGGTAAAAATAGCTGTTGGCCGACGCCACGTGCAGCCGCATGTCGCTCATGTAGGTTCGGCACGGGCTGCCGCTGAGGTGCTGGCGCAGTGCAAACGCGATATTCATTGCCACCGTCACATGCCGGTCTTCGGCGCCAGCCATGGCAAAGACTTCGCCATTGAGGTACTCATGGCGATCAAGTTGCGTGCTTTCCCAGGTCAGGTAGTCGTCGGTGCCAAAAGCGCCACTGTGTGCAGGAAGTCCCATGGTGCTGTCCTCTCAAACGGTTCAATGCCTGATTATGCGGGAGTCTGGCCATTGACATCAGACTGGCTTTGGCTGCAATGCCACAATGCGGGCATGCAACTCCCCTATGAACTGATCCTTGGCTGGCGTTACACGCGTGCTGGTCGTGCCACCCGGCGCAACGGCTTTATCTCGTTCATCTCGGGCGTGTCAATGCTCGGCATTGCCCTCGGTGTGGCGGCTTTGATCATTGTGTTGAGCGTCATGAACGGTTTTCAGAAAGAGGTGCGTGACCGCATGCTGGGTGTGGTCTCGCACATTGAGATTTTTGCTCCCAACGGCGAGGCCTTGCCCGACGTGGCACGCACGCTGACCCAGGTTCGGTCCAACTCGGCCGTGATTGGTGCGGCGCCGTTTATTGCCACCCAGGCCTTGCTGGCCCGGGGTGAGGACATGAAAGGCACCTTGGTCAGGGGTATTGACCCAAGCCGCGAGGGCGAAGTGACTGATCTGGCGCGGGATCTCAAAAACACCGGGCTCGATCTGCTGGTTCCCGGCGAATTTGGGGTGGTGCTGGGGCTTGAGCTGGCGCGCAGCCTGGGTGTGGTCAGGGGTGGCAAGGTGACTTTGGTGGCGCCCAGTGGCCAGGTCACGCCGGCCGGTGTGGTGCCACGCCTGAAGCAGATGACCGTGGTGGGCACCTTTGATTCGGGCCATTTTGAATACGACTCGGGCCTGGTGCTGATGCACATTGACGACGCTGCGCGTATCTTCCGGCTTGAAGGCCCCAGCGGCGTTCGGGTGCGCCTGCGCGACCTGCACCAGGCCCGCGAAGTCGCCGCTGAGCTGGCCGCCACGCTGACCGACACTCTGCTGATTCGTGACTGGACGCGGCAAAACCGCACCTGGTTTGCCGCTGTACAGCTGGAAAAACGCATGATGTTCATCATCCTGACGCTGATTGTGGCGGTGGCGGCCTTCAACCTGGTCAGCACGCTGGTGATGACGGTGACCGATAAGCGGGCCGACATTGCCATTTTGCGCACACTGGGCGCCAGCCCGGGCAGCATCATGGGCATCTTTGTGGTGCAAGGGGCCATGGTGGGCGTGATCGGCACGCTCGCCGGGCTGGCGTTGGGCCTGGGGGTGGCGTTCAACATCGACGTGATCGTGCCGGCACTGGAGCAGTTGCTGGGAGCCAGCTTTCTGCCGCGTGACATTTATTTGATCAGTCGTATGCCGAGCGACCCGCAGCAAGGCGACATCTTGCCGATTGCAGTCATTTCCCTGGTGCTGGCTTTTGTGGCAACGCTGTATCCGAGCTGGCGTGCCAGCCGTGTCAACCCCGCCGAGGCGCTGCGTTATGAGTGATATTGTCTTGAGCGCCCGCGATTTGACCAAGCGGTTTACCGAGGGGCGGCTGGACGTGACGGTGCTGCAAGGTGTGGACCTGGACGTGCGCGCTGGCGAAACCTTGGCCATTGTGGGTGCGTCTGGCTCCGGCAAAAGTACTTTGTTGCACTTGATGGGCGGACTGGATGCGCCCACCAGCGGCACGGTGCTGCTGCATGGCCAGGATCTGGCGCGTCTGGGTGAAGCCGAGCAAGGTCGCCTGCGCAACCAGTACCTGGGTTTTGTCTACCAGTTTCACCACCTGTTACCCGAGTTTAGTGCGCTCGACAATGTGGCCATGCCGCTGTGGATCAGGCGCATGGCGCACTTTGAGGCGGCACAGATCGCCACCAAAATGCTGACCAGCGTGGGTTTGGCCGACCGCCTGCAGCATCGCCCGGCAGAACTGTCTGGCGGCGAGCGCCAGCGTGTGGCCATTGCCCGTGCGCTGGTGACGCAACCCGCTTGCGTGCTGGCCGACGAGCCCACCGGCAATCTGGACCGCAGCACCGCACACGGCGTGTTCGATCTGATGTTGGAGCTGGCACGCACGCAGGGCACAGCTTTTATTGTGGTCACCCACGATGAAGCGCTGGCAGCCCGCTGTGCCCGCCAACTCAGGCTGGTGCAGGGCAAACTGGCCGAGGCGGTTTCGGCTTAGTCCAACAGACAGGGTTTTTTATTTATCATTTGCACGATACAAACATGATTTTTGAGGTGTCAAGATGACAGTGGAATGGCTGACGAGTTACAAAATTGGCGACGCTGAGGTGGACGCCATGCAAGAGAAATTGTTCGCTTTGACGAATGCGTTTCTCGCATCCGATGATTTGACCGTCTTACGGTCCGCCATTGTGTCGCTGTGCAAGCAGGCGCGAGCCCAGTTCGAGCTTGAAGAAGCGCTGATGCGCCGCTTGGATTTCGCGGGATTTGAGGCGCACCGGGTGCAACACCAAACCTTGTTGGACCGGTTGATCGGGCGCAGCATGGATGTGGGCAAAGGTTATATGAACAAGCCGGCCATTGCCGCGCTGATGCGGGACTGGTGCGAACGCCATGTGCCTGAAGACGACGCTAAACTGGGGCAGTTTCTGGCATCGATCCAGTCTGCCTGACCCACTTTGGATTGGGGTGCATGAAGTTTATTGACACCCACTGCCATCTGGATGCGCCTGAATTTGGCTCATCAGGTGCTGCCATCCGGGCCGAGGCCGCGTGCCATCAGGTGGTCATGTGTGTGCTGCCGGCGGTTGCGGTGGCCAACTTTGAGGCAGTACGCACGCTGGCCCATGCCGGCGGCGACAGTTACGCGCTGGGCATTCACCCGTTGTATGTGAAAGCGGCGCAAGACGACGACCTGGACCGGCTCGACGCTGCGCTGCAGCGTTACCGCGACGATCCCCGTCTGGTCGCGGTGGGTGAGATCGGGCTGGACCTGTTCGTGCCCGAACTGTGCCTAGAACCCTTACGCGCGCGCCAGCAGCACTTTTATGTGACCCAGCTCAAGCTGGCGCGCAAATACGGTTTGCCGGTGTTGTTGCATGTGCGCCGCTCGGTTGATCAGGTGCTCAAGGGGCTGCGTGCCGTGTCGCGTGACGACTGGCATGGCATTGCCCATGCCTTCAACGGCAGTGAACAACAGGCGAAAAGTTTCATTGATCTGGGGTTCAAATTGGGTTTTGGCGGCGCCTTGACCTATGACCGGGCGCTGCAATTGCGTCGCCTGGCTGCCAGCCTGCCCCTGGACGCCCTCGTGCTGGAAACCGATGCCCCCGACATGCCACCGCACTGGCTCTATAAAACCGCGCAGCAGCGTGGCGCAGGCGAAGTGCAGGGTGTTAATTCGCCTACTGAGTTGCCTCGCATCTGCGCCGAACTGGCCGCTTTGCGGGGCATGGAGGTGGCAGAACTGGCGCACCAGACCAGCGCCAATGCCTGCGCGGCGCTACCGGGTTTGGTGGACTTACTTTAATCAGTTGGGGTCAGAGCACGTCGCTGCGCGAGTGGTCTGACCCGCAAGGTCTCAGAGGCCCGCCTTGATTTTGTCGACCAGCGACTGGTTGAACGTGCTGAAGGCCTGCAATGCCAGTCGCGTGGTGGTCGGGCCATCCAGATCGAGTGCCATTTCCACCGTCTTGGATTTGTTGGCGGCAACACCCATCAGGTTGCCCAACATCTGCAATCCTTTGACACCAGCGTCTTTCTGGGTGTCGAAGCCGCCGGTCTCGCGCATTTTGGCAAAGTCGCCAGGTACCACCGTCGGCTTGGGCATGTACAGGGCCCCGGCATCAACATGGCCTTGGGCAACCACGGAGCCTGAAGGTGTAGCGATGCTCATCACAGGCTGGGCCGAGGTGCTGGCGCCGTCGCGATGCAGGATCGAAGAGCCCGAGCCAGAGGTTTCCAGGGCGGTGAAATTCAGCGCGACCCCGACGTTGAGGCCCTCAAACTTGTTTTTGACCCAGTCCATGCGGGTACCGATGTTGCCTGCGCCCAGACCGGCAAAGCCGCGTGGTTGGAGTTTCATACCGGTGGGTGCGAACACCATGTATTTGCGCTCGGTGTGGCCAAGGTTTTCTTCGACGTAGACAGGCGAATCTACCGTGCTGCCGGCCTCGGTGGCCGGGTAGACGGCACCATGCTGGGAAATGAAGGCGTCAGTCGGCTCTAGCGTCACACCCGCACCCTGCAGACGCTGTTGAAAGTCAGTAAAAGCCTTGTCGGTCAGCGCCTGCAACGCGGCCACGTCTACCTGAGGTACCTGGTATTTGATCCGCGAGCTGGTGGCGCCGTAGTTGGTGCCAGGCATATAACCTGCGTTGGTACGGGCGGCAACCTCGCCCGCAACCTCGTAGAGCACGCGGAACTCGGCCAGGTAAAAACGTTTGCCACCCAACTTGAGGTCACCCTCAAAAGTCAAGGGCTGTGCCAGCAGCGTCACCGGCTGCGCCAGCGCGTCGGCGGCAGCAGCTGCCGTCAGTGGCTTCACCACACCGGCAGACGGTCCGCTGGAGAGTGCGGCAAATTCGGCCGACGACAGGGGGCTACCGGCAAAGCTGGCGTCATTAGCACGGCACGCCTTGGCCTGGGACAATTTGGACAAAAAGTCAGTGCGTGCCTGCGCTTGTTTGGCATGCTGTACCGACAGTGCATCTGGCGCCAGCCGTTCTTCGACCTGTTGCTGGGCAACTGACCCGGCGGCCTTGCTCAGCAGTCCACCCAGACTGCCAAAAATACCCGCGCTCTGCGCCGCGATCGAGCCAGCCAGCTGAGCGCCTGCGTTGGCGGTGCCTGCAGCGGCGGCCTTGCCAATGCTGGGGTCGTTGTTGCCAGCAGCAATGGTCTCTTTCAGACGCGCCTGTTCGGTTTGGATAGCTTGGCAGTCCAGGCTGATGTCGCTGTCAAGCGTTACAGGGATGGGCTGGGCCGTGGCAGTCATGGACGTTAGACAGGCGGCCAGAACCCAGCCGGGGTAAAGTTTCACGGTTGGCATTCATTTCTCCTTGGTCGGTGTTCAAAAGATGGGTGGCCGTATTTATACCAAGCTCAAGAACTTCGGGCAAGCCAGCTGACGCTGGCGTTATGGATTGCAGAACTGCTGGTGACCAGCTCTTGCACCTGGGTTGCGATTCAAACTGTGTGCGGTTGAAGTACCCTGAGGCAGGGTGATTGGGTCATGTGACCGGGCTTTGGAGCGAAAGGCGCGCAGAAGGCATGCCGGGTACTTTTCAGCAGCTTCGCGCGTGATTTCGCTTCAACACCGCATGCGCATGACCCAGTCGCCGTGCCGTGCGTGTAAGCCGCCTGTCAACACCCCGGAATCAGCCACCTTAGCCCGAATGGCACTTACTTTGGCTTCCAGTCGTGACCATGTATCTTGATTTTCCGGCGAGCGATGGCACGCGGAACCTTTAACCA
>Ga0156771_107_pt1 | contig 104463 bp, 95 predicted proteins | sample RifOxyD3_FD_116170 | JGI IMG/M metagenome (GOLD analysis project Ga0156771, IMG submission 116170) | Burkholderiales bacterium RIFOXYD12_FULL_59_19 | reverse complement strand
ACCCGTGCGGATGTTCCAGCGCATGGTTTCCCAACTGGTGGTGTTGTCGCCGGTCCAGGTTTGGGCGTAGCGCTGGATCCCCGGCGAGCCGCCGCGCGTGACGGTAAAGACCTCGGCGTCGGGACGGTGCACGGCCTGCGCCTCAAAAGTGGCCCGCGTCATCAGCAAGGGATGCAGGGGGCGTGCGCGGTGCATGGGGATGGCTTCGCCAAAACCGTGGCACATGGCGCCATCGTCCATGATGGCGTATTCGTTGTTGTCGTTCCAGCCGGTATCGATGCCGTAGTCGAGCACCTGCGCCTGCAGGTTCTTTTGCCACCAGGCGACGGCCGCGGGATGGGTGAAATCGAGGTGGGCTCCAACGCCGTCCCAGAATTGCTCCACCACGGGTTGCCCGCTTTGGGCGTCGTGGATAAAACCGCCCTGCGCGCGCACCTCGCCATAGGCCGGGTGGTCATCGAGCAGGCAGGGCTTAAGATTGGCCACCACATGCATGCCGGCCGCGTGGAACCGGGCGTTCAGCGACTTCGGGTCAGGGAACTTGTCGCTATTCCAGGTGAACACATAACGGCGCTTGCCGCGCGACGAATAGCCCGAACCGTAGTGGAAGGACGAACACGCGATGCCCTCGGCTTCGATGCGCGTGATGAAGCCATCGAGTTGCTTTTGCGCGTCGCTCGCATCGGTCAGCCCCATCGCCGTTTGGGCAAACCCCAGCGACCAGCGCGGCGGTAAATGGGTGCCGCCGATCAGGCGCACAAACTGTGCGATCACGTCACCGGGAGTGTCCCCCACCATGACGTAATAGTCCAGGTCGCCGTCATCGATTTCGACATAACGGAACGGGTCGTGGTAGTTGTCGTGTTCGCAACCCAGGTCGAAGGTGCACGCCGACAAGGTGTCGTAATAGATGCCCCACCACTGGCCACCGGGGGCACGCGTCAGCACAAACGGCCAGTGTTTGTACAGCGGATCACCGACTTTCGGGTCGTAGCCCAGAGAGTCCAGCGCCAGCGTGCGCAAGCGCCTGCCATGCAGGTCAAGCGGCCCGGTCTTGTCACCCAGGCCGTAGTAGCGCTCGGCGCGGTCGCGCTGCAAATAGTGGCGGACGGCGCCGGTGCGTTGACTCGCGAAATACGAGGAGGTCGCCCGGTCGCTGAAGAGCGCGCGTCCCTCGCCGTCTTGCCACGACAGGTTCAGCGGATCTTCCTTGAGCGTCACCGAAAGTGCGCTGGTGCGCAAGGTCACTTGTCCGGGCTGCTCGATCAGTTGTGCCCCAGGGCGACTGAATCCGCCGGTGTCGTCGCGCTGGCGCCCGGTCCAGGCGACGTCCTCGCCGGCTTGCGGCGCGATGGCCCAGGTGCGTGGCTCGCGGTAGCCGGTCGCCGGTTGGTAGCGCACGCGAACCAGGGTGGATTCCAGCACCTGAATGCTAAAGCCGGCGCCGCCTTCGAGCGACAGATCGACGCCGTGTTCGTGCGCCCGGGATACGCGGGCGCGTCCGAAAGTCTTCATTCGTTTCTCCTATGGATTGATTGATCCGTGACCGACCCCGTCGGCATGGATGGGCTTACAGGCGCAGGCCGTTCTGGTCGAAGTAGTGCAGGTGCTCGGCAGGCGCGCTGACCTTGACGGTGTCGCCGCCCCGGATGCTCGTCTGGCCGTTCAGGATCAGCTCGAACGGCGCATCGGGCACGACCTTGCCGTGCAGGATGCTGGTGCTGCCAAGCTGCTCGACCTGCGACACCACCAGTTGCAGCGGGCCATCGTCGGCCAACTGCGCGTGTTCGGGTCGGATGCCCACGGTCTGGGTGCCAGGCTTGGCATCCGGCATTTGGGCCACGGGCACGAAGTTCATGCGTGGGCTGCCGATGAAGCCGGCCACGAACTGGTTGCAGGGGTGGTTGTACAGCTCCAGTGGCGAGCCCACCTGCTCGATGCGGCCGGCGCGCAGTACCACGATCTTGTCGGCCATGGTCATGGCCTCGACCTGGTCGTGGGTAACGTAAATCATGGTCGCCCCCAGGCGGGCGTGCAGGTCGCGGATCTCGGCGCGCATCGACACGCGCAGCTCGGCGTCGAGGTTGCTGAGCGGCTCGTCGAACAGGAAGAGCTTGGGTTCGCGCACGATGGAGCGACCGATGGCCACGCGCTGGCGCTGCCCGCCCGAGAGCTGGGTCGGCTTGCGTTGCAGCAGCGGCGTCAGTTGCAGCAGAGTGGCGGCGGCGTTGACCTTGGTTTCGATCAGCGCCTTGGCCACGCCCAGGTTTTCCAGGCCGAAGGCCATGTTGTCGTACACGCTCATGTGCGGGTACAGCGCATACGACTGGAACACCATGGAGCAGCCCCGGTGCGCGGCCGAGACCTCGTTGACGCGCTTGCCGTCGATGCGGATGTCGCCGCTGCTGGCCGGCTCCAGCCCCGAAATGATGCGCAGCAAGGTGGACTTGCCGCAGCCCGAGGGGCCGACAAACACCACGAATTCACCATCAGATACGGCCAGGTCCACACCGTGGATGACCGTGATTTTGTCAAAGCTTTTGACAACGTTGGAGAGTTGGAGAGTAGCCACGAAAAGTCCTATCGAGGGTTCAGGCAGTTACTTCACACCGGCGCTGGCGATGCCGGTGGCGATGTACTTCTGCAAAAAGGTGAAGACCAGGGTGATCGGGATCAGCGTGATGACGGTCATGGCCAGCAGGTAATGCCACTGTGTGTTGAGCTCGCCCTGGAAGGCGTTGAGCGCCAGCTGCAGGGTGAAGTGCTCTGACCTGGACAGCACGATCAGCGGCCAGAGGAAATCGTTCCAGCGCCACATGAACGAGAAGATGGCCAGCACCGCCATCGCCGGCGCCGCCAGCGGCAGGATGATGCGCCAGTAGATGCGCCATTCGCTGGCGTTGTCCATGCGGGCGGCCTCCAGCAACTCGTCGGGAATGGTCAGCATGTACTGGCGCAGCAGGAACACGCCGGTGGGCGTGGCCACCGCGGGCAGGATCACGCCCCACAGGTTGTTCAGCAAGCCCATGCTGGAGATCACCAGGAAGGCCGGCACCAGGATGATGGTGGGCGGAATCATCAAGGTGGCGATGATCAGCACGAACACCGTCTTCTGGCCGGTGAACTGGTACTTGGACAGCGCAAACGCCGCCATGGAATTGAACAGCAGGGTGATGAGGGTGGCCACCACGGTGATGAAGACGCTGTTCCACAGGTAGGTGCCGAAGCTGAACTTGGCGAACAGCTCGGTGTAATTGCCGCTCGCAAATTTGAGTTCATTGACCGGCTGGCGGTCCTTGATGTTGACGCGGATCTCGGTCTGCGGCTGGGCCGGATCCACCATGGTGGCCACGATGCCGATGCGGCGCACCTGCGCCAGTTCGCGCGTCTGGCCCTGTTCGTCCTTGGCCCGGTACAGCGGCAAAGGCTTGTCATGGCCCGCGACCACCACCTCCTTCTGGCTGTAGGGCAGGAAGCTCGGCGGGAACTGGCTCAGTGCGCTTTCGGTTTTGAACGACGACATGACCAGCCAGAGCACCGGCCCGAACATCACGATCAGGCCGGCCAGCAGGTAGGCGTAAGAAACCCAGTCGGTCCAGTGCAGGCTGGTCCTGCCATGGACGCGGCCGCGGGTACGGGTCAGGAAATTTGCCATCGCTCGGTCCTTATTTCTTTACTTTTCCAGCCTCGCCGGCTTTGGACAGCCGCAGCTGCGCCAAGGTCAGCGCCATGAGGCCGACGGCGAGGATCAATGAAGCTGCAGCGGCCAAGCCGTACAGATGAATCTGCTCGGCAAAACCCGTCAGGTAGATGTATTGCACGATGAAGGTGGTGGCCGAGCCCGGCCCCCCACCGGTGAGCACGAACACCTCGTCAAAAGTCTGCACCGCGCGGATCATCACCAGCACCAGCACCACGATGAGGTTGGGCATGAGCAGCGGCAAGGTGATGCGCGAGAGCACGCGCCGGGGCGGTGCGGCGTCCATTTCGGCGGCCTCGTACACGTCTTTGGGAATGGCCTGCAGGCCGGCCAGCAGGATCAGGGTGTAGAAACCCATGTGCGCCCAGATCGACACCACCACCACCCAAAAGAAGGCCCAGTGCCGGTCCAGCAGCCATTCCATCGGCTGCGCGCCCATGGTGACCAGCCCGGCGTTGAACACGCCCTGGCTTTGCAGCAGCCATTTCCAGATCAGCGCCACCACCACCGGCGACAGCAGCACCGGGTAGAAAAACACCCCGCGCCAGAAACCGCGGCCGATGATCTTGCGGTTCAGCACCAGGGCCGTGACCAGCGAGAAGAACAGCATCAGCACCACCTGGATCAGGCTGAATTTGACGGTGTTGAAGATCGAGCGCAAGAAGATATCGGTGCGGCAGCTCTGCAGGTCGGTGTAATCGCGGCATTCCAGCAGGGTGGCGAAGTTCTCCACCCCGGTGAAGGGCCGCTGCGTGGGCAGCAGATTGACGCCGCCCGTCACCGCGTAGACCAGGTTGATCACGATGGGCAGAAAGGTGAAGATGCCGATCACCACCAGGTTCGGTCCGACAAAAAGCCAGCCAATGCGCGAGGCACCGAGCCATTTCTGGCCCAGTCGGAACACCGGCTCGAACAGGTTGAAGAAGAAGCCTAAGAAGGCTGAGAAGACTGACATACCAACTCCGATCTACTGTCCCATGACGCCGCCAACGCCGCAGCCTTATTCCAGAGATACCGCGGAACTGGCTCTGCCAGGCCGCTGGTATCGCCCCCTGCAAGGGGGGAGGAGCGACACGAAGTGCGCGATTTGGGGGTGTGCCTATTTCTCTGCCTGCTTGACCGCTTCGGCCATGTCGGTGCTGATCTTGGTCACGGCTTCGTCCACGCTGATCTCGCCCACGATGGCCTGCGTGACGCGGGTCACCGTGGGCAGCATGATGGCGCGGTTGTATTTATAGCCCTGCAACGCATAGGCGGCGGGCGCCAGCGTCGCGGTGCCGCTGGTGAAGACGCCGAGTGCCGCCTGCGAGGCTGGACCGGCGCTGGGGTAGGTCACGCCCTTTTTGGCCACACCCGTGTGGGCCGGGATGTTATTGGTCCTGGAAGCGAACTCGGCCACGTTGGCCTCTTGGGCCATGAAGTCGAGAAACTGACCGACTTCCTTGGGTGACTTGGTGGTCTTCAAAGCCACCCAGGCAGCGCCGCCGGGCATACCGGTGCAGGCGGCCGGACCGCACGGATTCGGCACGGCGACCCAGTCGAACGCGTTGCCGATTTCCTTTTGCATGCGGTTGATCTGCCAGGAGCCCGACAGCGCCATCACCAGGCGGCCATTCTTGAACTCGCCTACCGTATCGGCATAGCTGGAACCGCCCGAGCCACCCCATACGTCCTTCAGCATAGCGCCATCCTTATGCCAGGCGACGAACTTGCGCACGGCGGTCTTGTAGCCATCGTCCAGCACCAGGTTGCCCTTGGCATCGAATATCTTGGCGCCATAACTGATGGCCGGGCCGGCGAAGCGGTGGCCAGAGCGGTCCCAGGCCATGGCGGCCGGGGTCTGCGTGGCCTTGGCCACCTTGCGCGCCGCGTCCGCCCACTCATCCCAAGTGGCCTTGGGGCCGGGCATGGGGATCTTGGCCTGCTCAAACAGGGTCTTGTTGACGAACGGGCCGGTCATCGTCAATTGCGACATGAAGCCGTAGATACCTTTGTCGCCAGCGCTGGGCCGCAGCCAGGGCAGGGTGGCACCGAAGTTCGCTTCCCAGTACTTGCGGTCTTTCACGTAGGGGCTGATGTCCAGGTAGTATTTCGACAGCCCGCCCAGGTCGGTGACGCGCGCAATATCCGGTCCCTGTCCCGCAGCCAGTTGCACAGGTAGCTGCTCCAGGATCGTCTTGAACGGGACGACGTCAAGAATCACCTTGATGCCGGCGTTTTGAGCCTCAAAACGTTTTGCCAGTTCGGCCGTTACGTCACACTCGCTGCCATCCTGATAACACATCACACGGATGTCGGCGGCGGAAACTGACACCGGCAAGGCAACGACGGCTGCCACGATAGCGGCCATGCCATTCTTGGAAACACGAACTCTCATGCTGAAATCCTTATAAGTGGTGGAAAAGGGATTGACTGGGCTGGGTGCGTAAATGATTAAATCGATTCGAATTTAGTTAAACTCCTTTCTTTATGTTTCTATCTTATTCCTTTATGTTTATTTTTTGATCAGTGTTTTCCCTTATATTGGTTCGTTTCTGTTCGATTTATAGTATTTCAATCTAATGCTCTCTCCGAAAGCCCTGTCTCGCATGAACGCCAACCCTCGACAAATCAATCTGCTCAACGTCGTGCGAGCCCGGGATTCCATGACCGTGGAGCAGTTGTCCGAGATGCTGGGCGTCACCCTGCAAACCGTGCGTCGCGACGTGCAGCGCCTGGCCGAAGCCGGCCTGCTGACACGATTTCATGGCGGCGTACGGGTACCTGGTTCCACTATTGAAAACATCGCACATCCCCAGCGTGAAAGTCTCAATGCCGAAGGCAAGGCGCGTATCGCGCGAGCTGTGGCCGGTCAAGTGCCCAACGATTGCTCGCTGATTCTGAACATTGGCACCACCACCGAAGCCATTGCCAAGGCCTTGCTGCACCACACCGGTCTGCGGGTGATCACCAACAACCTCAATGTGGCGGCCATCCTGAGCAGCAACCCGGCCTGCGAGGTCATCGTGGTCGGCGGGGTGGTGCGTGCCCGTGACCGGGGCATCGTGGGTGAGGCGGCCGTTGACTTCATCCGCCAGTTCAAGGTTGACATTGCCTTGATCGGCATCTCCGGCATCGAAGCCGATGGCACGTTGCGAGACTACGACTATCGCGAAGTCAAGGTGGCCCAGGCCATCATCGAGCATGCGCGCGAGGTCTGGCTCGCCGCCGACAGCAGCAAGTTCAACCGACCGGCGATGGTCGAAGTGGCCGCCCTGTCGCAGATTGACCGCCTGTTCACGGACGCGCCACCTCCCGAGCCGTTTCCCGCGCTGCTGGCCGAGGCCCAGGTGCGCTTCGAGGTGTCTTTGCCTTGAACCGGGTCCGTAACGATACTTCGCCCAGGCGCCTTTTCTTTTCATCAGGACCCGCAACCATGACCTATTTACTGGCCCTTGACCAAGGCACCTCCAGTTCCCGCAGCATTGTCTTCAACCAGCGTGGCCAAGTGGTGGCGCAAGCGCAACAGGAGCTCACTCAAATCTACCCGCAACCCGGCTGGGTTGAGCACGATCCGCTGGAAATCTGGCGCACCCAGTTGGCCACCGCCCGCGAGGCATTGGCCAAGGCGGGCATCGCGGCAAGCGATGTGCGCGCCCTGGGCATCACCAACCAGCGCGAAACCACGGTGGTTTGGCACCGAACAACAGGCCTGCCGATTCACAATGCCATCGTCTGGCAAGACCGGCGTGCCGAACCCACCTGCGTTGAACTGCGCGAACGCGGCCTGGCTGCCAGCATTCAGGCCAAAACGGGCTTGCTCGTGGATGCCTATTTTTCAGGCACCAAGCTCAAGTGGATTCTGGACCAGGTGCCGGGCGCGCGACAGCAAGCCGAAGCTGGCGAGCTGGCCTTTGGCACCATCGACAGCTGGCTGATCTGGCAGCTCACGCACGGCGCCGTGCACAGCACCGATGTCAGCAACGCCTCGCGCACCATGCTGTTCAATGTGCACAGCAACCAGTGGGACACTGAATTGCTGCAGGCGCTCGACATCCCGGCCGCGCTGCTGCCCGGCGTCAGGCTCTCAAGCGCGCTGTATGGCGAGGTCAGCGCGGACCTGCTGGGAGCTGCCATTCCGATTGGCGGTGTCGCGGGTGACCAGCAAAGCGCCCTGTTTGGTCAGGCCTGCTTTACGCCGGGCATGGTAAAAAACACCTACGGCACCGGCTGCTTCATGCTGATGCATACCGGCCACCACTTTCAAACCTCTGCCAACGGCCTGATCACCTCCAGCGCCGCACAAACCACGGTACAACCCGAATTTGCCCTGGAGGGCAGCGTGTTTGTGGGCGGCGCCGTGGTGCAGTGGCTGCGCGACGGCTTGCATGCCATCCCCAGCAGTGCTGACGTGCAGGCACTGGCCGAAAGCGTGCCTGACGCTGGTGGCGTGATGGTGGTACCTGCCTTTACCGGACTGGGTGCGCCCTACTGGAAGCCGGACGCGCGCGGTGCCATCATGGGTTTGAGCCGCGGCAGCACACTGGCCCATATCGCCCGCGCCGCGCTGGAGAGTATTGCCTTTCAAAGCGCAGCCCTGCTGCAAGCCATGAGCCGCGATGCGGTACAGGCGGGCGGCTTGGCCGTCGCAGAGTTACGGGTTGATGGCGGCGCCTGCGTCAACGATTTATTGATGCAATTCCAGGCAGACTTGCTCGGCATCCCTGTGCTGCGCCCGGCAGTGATTGAAACCACGGCGCTCGGCACAGCCTACCTGGCAGGACTTTCGACCGGGGTGTTTCAGGGCACCGACGAACTCGGCAGCCTGTGGCAGGTCGAACGCCGCTTCGAGCCCACTTTTCCCCCCAGCCGCGCCGCCGAACTGATGGCCCGCTGGGAACATGCGGTACGGCAAACCGTACTGCCACCCGAGCATTGAAAGCCACCGGTCATCACATTTGATTAGACTCAAGCTTTTCAACAACCATGACGCAGGCTCACGCCGGCACAACCCTCATGAGCAAACGCATTGCATTCATCGGCGGAGGCAACATGGCCAGCGCCCTCATCAGTGGCCTGATCAAACAGGGACTCCCCACCGAACTGATTGACGTGGTCGAGCCTTTTTCCGAGGCACGCGACAAGCTGCAGGTCAGTTTTGGTATCACCGCCCACCCCGAAACGGGTGCTTTTTTGATGGATGCCGCGCTGGTGGTCTGGGCTGTCAAACCGCAAACTTTCAAGGCGGCGGCACTGGCCGTAGCCCCGCATGTCCTGGGCAGCTTGCACTTGAGCGTGGCGGCCGGCATCCGTAGCGATAGCGTTGCTGTCTGGCTGGGTACCGAGCGCGTCGTGCGCGCCATGCCCAACACCCCGGCTTTGATTGGCCAGGGCATCACTGGCCTGTTTGCCCGCGCCAGCGTCACAGCCAACGACAAGGCTTTTGTGGAACAGGTCATAGCAACCACCGGCGCATCCCTTTGGCTCGATGACGAAGACCAGCTCGACGTGGTCACAGCCTTGTCAGGATCTGGGCCGGCCTATGTGTTTTACTTTATGGAAGCCATGGCCATGGCGGGCACCGAAATGGGCTTGAGCCGTGAGCAGGCACTGCAGCTGGCCATAGCCACTTTTAGCGGTGCCAGCGCTTTGGCAAAGACCTCGGGCGAATCGCCCCAGGTGCTACGCCAACGTGTCACATCCAAAGGTGGCACCACCTTTGCGGCCATCTCCAGCATGGAAGACAACGACGTGCGGGCCTTGTTCATAGATGCCATGTATGCGGCCCGTGAACGTGCCAAAGAGCTCGGCGACGAGTTTGGCGCAAACTGAACTAATCACCGAAAAAAATAGCTGGCGGCAATACCGGCAAAAACGGTAAAGCCCAGCCAGTGATTCAGCCGAAAAGCTTTAAAACAGCCGTCACGTGTGCGCGACCGGATCAAGGTGAAATGCCAGGCCACCTGAACCAAAGCCAGCAGCATGGCCAGGTAAAACAGCTGACTTGCCACGTACGGGCCCAGGGTCAGCGTCCACAGACTGATAAACCCCAGATAACACAGCATGACCACCGGCACATCCAAGCGCCCCAAGGTGATGGCTGATGTTTTGATGCCAATGCACACATCATCATCACGATCCACCATGGCGTATTCGGTATCGTAGGCAAGCACCCAGCAAAGGTTTCCGAAGGTCAGCAGCCAGGCCAACGGTGGCAAGTCACCACGCACGGCGGCAAAGGCCATGGGAATACCCATGCCAAAGGCCAGGCCCAAGACGGCCTGCGGCATCGACACATAGCGTTTGGCATAGGGGTAGGCCAAGGTCACAGCCAGCGCCGCGCCTGACAAGCCAATGGTGAGGGCATTGGTGGTGAGCACCAGTGCAAAGGCCAGCAGCGCCAGTAGCGCACCCACCGCCAGTGCTTCCTTGACCGACACCGCGCCGGTGGTCACTGGCCGCCCGGCCGTGCGCTTGACATGTTTGTCAAACTCGCGGTCTGCCACGTCGTTGATACAGCAGCCGGCACTGCGCATCAAAAACGTGCCCAGCACAAAGACACTGAGCAACTGCCAGCCCGGAAAACCGCCTGCAGCCACCCACAGCGCGCCCAGTGTCGGCCACAGCAGCAGCAGCCAACCAGCGGGCCGGTCCCAGCGGATCAGGGCCAGGTACAAATTGAATTTTTTACGCCAGCGCATCACTTGCTCACAGGCCCAGGTGACTCAAGTCCAGGCGTCCGGCGTGTATCGGCGAGCACCAGAAATACGCACTGTTGTCTGGCTTGGAGACACCAAACAGCGCAGCCACCAGACCATCTTCGAGCCTGAATTTGATCAGTCATGGCATCAAAGGTCTCAAAGTCTTGCAACCGCAGCTGCACCGCCATAAAACTGCTGCCCGCCAGTCCTGGGCCTGCAGCCTGCAGCACGGCGGCAGCCATCGCGCCATCGCCCTGCGAGTTTTCAGTGCCATCCTCGTAACCCGTGAGGTCGCGCCCATGGCCGTTGGGACCTCGGTCATGGCGAAATGCATCTACCACCTGGGTCATACGCCGTGGCGGAGCCAGCGCATTTTGCAGATGACGCGTCAAATGCACCAAGTCACCAAGATCATGTCCACGCAACCAGCAAAGCATGACTGACGGGGTACTTGGCACCGACACACCGACACCAGTCAAGGCGTCAAAGGATCGCAAGCCCGGCACTTTCGCACCAAAGACTTGCACCAGCTCTGGCCCCAGGCCGACCAGCACCCACTGCTCCCCCTCCAATTCGGGCATGGCGACCAAGCGCACCATGCTCTGACGAACCTGGGCCATGTCAGGGCTGACCAGGGTAAAAAACACATAGCGGCCGACAGCGGGCACATCAGCCAACACGGCATTTTGAACAGGACTCATGGTCATCACTTTAGCTCCGGCTTATCAGGACAGGCGCCGCACACCCGGCAACTCGCAGGCATAAATGGCGTTACGCAGGGCGGCAATGGCCTCGTAACGGGTAAAGCTGCGCCGCCAGACCAGCACCACCCGGCGCATCGGCGGGTCGCCCGCAAAAGGCAAGTATTTCACATAGGCATCTTCATGGCGCCGGGCTTTGGCCGCCAGCGCTTCCTTGGGGACGCTCAAGCGTGGCACCAGGGTCACCCCCATGCCAGCGGCCACCATGTGCTTGATGGTCTCCAGCGACGAGCCCTCGAAACTCTTGCGAATGCCCTCGGCATTGCTAGAAAAACGGGCGAACTCAGGACAGACTTCAAGCACATGGTCCCGAAAACAGTGGCCACTGCCGAGCAACAGCATGGTCTCGTTCTTCAACTCATCACTGGTCACCTCGTCCTTGGCGGCGAGCGGGTGATTGGCTGGCACGGCTGCCATGAACGGCTCATCGTAAAGTGGCGCAACGGCCAGCCCGGCATCAGGAAAAGGTTCCGCCAGAATGGCGCAGTCAATTTCACCGGTGCGCAGCATCTCCAACAACTTCACGGTAAAGTTTTCTTGCAGCATCAAAGGCATTTGAGGGGTCTTGGATATCATCTGGCGCACCAGATCCGGCAACAAATACGGCCCAATGGTGTAAATGATGCCCAAAGCCAGCGAACCACCCAGGGGGTCCTTGCCGCGTTTGGCAATTTCCTTGATGGCCGCAGCCTGCTCCAGCACACTTTGCGCCTGGCGCACGATTTCCTCACCCAGCGGCGTCACGCTGACCTCGTTGGCGCTGCGCTCAAACAACTTTAAATCGAGCTCTTCTTCGAGCTTTTTCACCGCCACCGACAAAGTAGGCTGCGACACATAACAAGCCTCTGCCGCCTTGCCAAAGTGCCGCTCACGCGCGACAGCCACAATGTATTTGAGTTCAGTCAGAGTCATGGCGCTATTTTCGCTCAGAGTGCGTCGGTATCAGCTGGGTATCCAGGCACCACAGGCCCAGCATTGCTCAAAGCCACCTTCGACCAGTTCGCCACATGCACAGTGCCAGCGTCGCTGTGGCACATGTTGCAGGTGATACAGCAGTTCGCGTGCCCGCGTCTCTTGCACCGCCTCATGAATCCACACTTCAGGCAAACATTGGTCAGGCGGTAATTCACCGGCCACACCGCCCAGGTATTGGCGCTGCACACTGGCGACAATACCTTCTACCTTGAGCGCATCCGCCCACAGGGTGGCCATGGCAAGGTTGGGGGCCTGGATCAGTTTGAGCATAGGTACGAAAGCATACGCGGCTTTGAGTTTAAGGTTGAGGTTGATTTACATCAATAAAATCGCGCAAAGTGCGGCTAGTATGTACAAAAGAGGTTCACCATGTTTGATTTACCCATTAGAAGTGTGATGGATCGCGAGAAATTTATCGCGGTTGCACCGGACCAAACCGTCAGTCAGGCAGCTTGCTTGATGGCCACCAAAAATGTGGGTGCCGTCATGGTTGTGGAAGCCAATCAATTGATCGGGATTTTTACCGAACGGGACGTCGTGTTTCGCGTCGTCGCCCCGGGACACGACCCAAAAGAAACCCACTTGAGAGAGGTCATGACCGCCGACCCCAAAACACTTGGTCCCACACAGTCTTACGGGCACGCCCTGGTGATCATGCAGGAAAACGGTTTTCGGCATGTTCCCGTGGTGGATGAAGGCAAGCCGATTGGCATTATTTCATCGCGCAATGCCATGGACCCCGACTTGGAAGAGTTTGTCGCGGACCAACGCCGGCGTGAACACTTTCGCTAAAACATCACGCTTTTAAATAATCCGCTTTGCTACCGAGCCAGCGTTGTACATGCTGCTCGGCCAGATCCGGGTGCAGATCCAGCAGCAGCGGCGCCAGGCGGCGAGCCCAATTTAGCAGCATGGCATCTTCAATGACATCGGCGAAACGCAGCAAGGCATCGCCCGACTGGCGCGCACCCATGAACTCGCCCGGACCACGAATCTCGAGGTCACGCCGGGCGATTTCAAAACCATCGTTGCTCTGCGCCATGGCCTTAAGGCGTTCGCGCGCGGCCTCGCCCAAACGCGGTGCGTCCCCGGTGGCATACAGCAGCACACATGCCGACGCCGCTGAGCCACGCCCCACCCGACCGCGCAACTGGTGCAACTGGCTCAGGCCAAAACGCTCAGCATGCTCAATCACCATCAGCGAGGCATTGGGCACATCCACCCCCACCTCGATCACCGTGGTGCTGACCAGCACCCCCATCTGACCGGCCACAAACAGGCGCATCACCTCTTTTTTTTCCGGGCTGGCCATACGCGAATGCAACAAGCCTACCTGCACGCCAGGCAGCGCCGCACTAAGCTGGGCGTAGGTTTCAGTCGCGTTACGCAGGTCCAACGCTTCGCTTTCTTCAATCAGGGGGCAAACCCAGTAGATTTGTCGCCCCTGCACCAATTGGTCACGAATACGAGCAATCACCTCATTGCGGCGTGCGTCGTTGACCACCCGAGTGATGATGGGGGTGCGCCCCGGTGGCAATTGGTCAATGGTGGACACGTCCAGGTCGGCGTAGTAGCTCATGGCCAATGTGCGCGGAATGGGTGTGGCCGTCATCATCAGCAGATGGGGCTCCAGATCCTGGCTGGCCAACTTGTCACGCAGGGCCAGGCGCTGGGCCACGCCAAAGCGGTGCTGCTCGTCAATGATGGCCAGGGCCAACTGCTTGAACTGCACTTTGGCTTGAATCAGGGCATGGGTACCCACCACCAAGGCAGCCTGACCGCTGGCAATCAGCGCCAGCATCTCGCGTCTTTCCTTGGCCTTTTGGCTTCCGGTGAGCCAGGCCACTGTCACACCCAGCGGCTGCAGCCAGGCCACCAGTTTGGCAAAGTGCTGGGTGACCAGAATCTCGGTGGGCGCCATCAGCGCGCACTGCCAGCCGGCATCCATACACTGCGCTGCGGCCAGCGCAGCCACCACGGTTTTGCCAGCACCCACATCACCTTGCAACAGGCGGTGCATGGGAACGGCGCGGGCGATGTCCTGATTGATTTCTGCCACCACACGCTGCTGAGCGGCCGTGAGTTGAAACGGCAAGGCAGCCAGCAAGCGCGCAAACAGACTCGCAACGCCAGCCCCAGCCAGCACCGGTGCGCGCAAGCGGGCACGGGCGCGGCGTGACTGCAGTTGCGAAAGTTGCTGTGCCAGCAGTTCCTCGGCCTTGAGCCGTTGCCATGCCGGGTGACTGTGATCCAGCAACGTGTCGAGCGACACGTCGGGCGTTGGATTGTGCAAAAAAAATAGCGCTTGCCGAAGATGCCAGGAAGGGTGCAAGCCAATCTCTTGCAGGTACTGCGCAGGCACGGTGTCGGGCAAGTCAGTGCGTGCAAGGCCACTTTGCACCGCCTGACGCAAATACGTTTGAGGTAAACCTGCCACCGTGGGGTAAACCGGGGTCAGGGCCGTGGCCAACGCGCCGCCAGCGGGTTTGACCACAGGGTGCATCATGGTCAGACCGGCAAAACCACCACGAATCTCACCACGCACCCGAATCCGGTTGCCCACCGCCAACGCCTGTTGCTGTGACGGATAAAAGCTAAAAAAACGCAGCAGACAGGTGCCCGAGCCGTCATCAAGCGTCACCAGCAGTTGCCGATGGCCACCCAGCTTGACCTCGGCATGGGTCACCCTGCCCTCTACCTGAACCACATCACCTTCGCGCACGTCGCGCAACTGGAGCAGACGGGTTTCGTCCTCGTACCGCAGCGGTAAATGCAGCGCCAGGTCAATCGGCCGCACCAGCCCAAGCTTGTGCAAGGCTTTTTGCGGGCCGGTCAGGGGTTTGGCGGCTGGTGTAACAGGCAGTGACGGCATACGCTAATTTTGCACGGATAAAGTCTTGCGGCGGCTGATAAAAACAATCAATACCAACGCCATTCAAGATTGAGACGCGCGCCTCACTCCTGACGCAAGCCACGATGCGTTAAGAGGTGATCCACGGCACCAACTACATCACTTTTACGAAAAGTATCTTTGCACAACGCACCATCACTTTCTGAAGTTGTTAAGCCAAGGCAATTACCGATGGGAACTTATCGGTAACAACCTTCATGAAGTTCAATCTCAGACTTCCTGATCCGGCTAAAAATCATAATGGCACAGATTGTGCTTGTACCACCTGAGTCCGATTTTTTTGCACGCTTGTCTAGTACGAATCAGGAAATTTAAATTTAGCTCACAACCTCTTTTCGGCCGCAAACCCGCATGGCTACTGGGATTGCGTCAATATCAGAGCCACATTAACCAGACAGTAGCGATTGAAGCTCCATTTTGCAAATGCATCTTTTCAAGCCTTTCCTGACCTTATTGGGCCGTTTGAGTGTCAGCCGAAAACTGACGCTGATCTACCTGTTGGACCTGATCACGGTCATCTACATCTCGGGTATTTTGGTTCATGAGAAATACCTGGCGATTGATTTTGCCCGCAAGGAAATTGTCGGGGGAGCCTACATCGGCAGCGTCCGCCAACTCCTGCTACCGGCCCTGATTGAAAACTCGGCCAGTTCAGCCAAAAGCCAGGAGCCTTTGAACTGGTTTAACGCTCTGCGGCTGCAACACGACGCAGTGCTCAAGACCGCCGAGGCATCCCAGGCGCTGGAGCTTACCTGGCACGATTTTGCGCAGTCTGCGGCAGTCAAGCCGAGCGAACGTCAACCCTTGATCGACCAGGCACGCACCCTGCTGACCACAGTGGGCAACCAGTCCAACCTGATCCTGGACCCAGATCTGGACAGCTACTACTGCATGTCGCTGGTGGTGTTGCGGTTTCCGGAGCTGACAGCGGTAATGAACGAGACCGCCGTGGCCATTCATCAGGCCAGCCAATCAGCCCCGGGGGTTGACTTGCAAGCCACCCGGCTCCTGATTCTGGCTGGCCGGCTCGATGCGATCCGGCAAGGCATCAGCGCGGATTACCTGCAAGCCTACACTGCGGGTAATCCGACTTTGCGCGCCAGCCTGGAAGGCGCTGATCAGGCGCTGGGCAAGCACCTTGAGCAGATGTTGAGTTTGGTGCGCGACGCTGCGCAGCAACAAACTACCCAGATCAACTGGGCGGCGTTTGATACCTTGCATCAGCAAAGCTTGCAGACCCTGGCCACCTCCTGGCAACAAACCTCGCAAGCGCTTGACGGTTTGTTGCAGCAGCGCGTCGATGGCTTATTTGCCCTCATGTGGCTGCATTTAGGAACTGCCTTACTGCTGCTGATGGGCATTCTGAGTCTGGTTTATACCGTGGCGCGCCAAATTTCCAGCCCCCTCAAGCAACTGGCCGCTGTGGCAGAGAAAGTGCGCCAGAGCAGCAACTACGCGTTGCGGGCCAGTTGGAGCAGCCAGGACGAAATTGGCCATTTGGTCAACACCTTCAACGGCATGCTGGGTCAACTTGACCAGGACCGTGTGATGAAGCAGGAATTGGTGGCCAGCGCCCGCGCCGCCCAAGCCCAAACCGAGCTGGTCGAAGCCATGCCGATTGCCATGGTGGTCACCTCCATCCCGGAGCACCATGTGCTACACGCCAATGAGCCGGCCCAGCCGTGGCTGGCTGGCTGCACCGTTGATCCCTGGCTTCGTGGACTGGAGCCGGGTGTGCGTGCCCGGTTTTTTCAGCGCTTGGCGGACCGTGACCGGGTGGATGAATTTGAGGTGCGCTGGCTCGCGGTTACCGAACCCTCCTGGGCTGTTTTGTCAGCGCGGCGGATTCGGTTTCAGGGGGTTGACGCCGTGCTGACCAGCTTTACGCCGATCAACATGCTCAAACTGATGGAGCAGCGCCTGCAGTTGTGGGCCAAGGTGTTTGAGGCCTCGTCGGAGGGCATCATCATCATGGATGCCGAGCAAAAAATCATCAGCGTCAATCGGGCGTTTTGCAAAACCACGTCTTACGAATTTTATGAGGTGCTAGGCGAGCATCTTTCAAGCCTGTTGGGGGGGTCGCCTGAGGCCAGTGCCGCTGAAATTGGTCAGGAAATTGCCAGCGCAATTGAACGTCGCAATGAGTGGCAGGGCGAGGTGCGTCTGACCACCCGCGGTGGTCAGACCTACCCTGCGCTGTTGATGATTTCAGCAGTTCGCGACGATGCCCGAGAGGCGCTGGTGTCGCATTACATCGCCATCTGCATCGACATCACCGACCGTAAAAAGGCTGAAGAGCGGGTGCAGTTTTTGGCACACCACGATGTACTGACCGCGCTACCTAACCGCTCTTTGTGCACCCAGACACTGGATGCGGCCTTGGCACAGGCGCGCCGCAGCGGCGAGTGCCTGGCGGTTTTGTTCATTGATCTGGACCGATTCAAGACCATCAACGACACCCTGGGCCATCACATCGGCGACGGATTGTTGCGCTCTGTGGCCGCGCGCCTGCTACAGGCAGTACGCAGTGGGGACACCGTCAGCCGCCTGGGTGGCGACGAATTCGTGGTGATATTGCGCGGTCTCAAGAGCGCTGCCGATGCCCATCAGCAAGCCGAACAACGCATCATTCCGCTGATCCGGCAGCCGCACCAGGTTCAGGGCCACGAGCTGCATGTGTCTTGCAGCGTGGGGGTAGCCAACTACCCGAAAGATGGGTCCGACCGGGACGAGCTGATGCGCCGTGCGGATGCCGCCATGTACAACGCCAAGTCCACCGGGCGCGATGCCGCCTGCCTATTCGACACCTCCATTGACCAGGCGCTACATCATCGCCAGACGCTGGAGCAACACCTCAAACTGGCGCTGGAGCGGCAAGAATTCACACTGCATTACCAGCCCAAAATAGATGCCAAATCCCGCAGAATGGTGGGCGTAGAGGCCTTGCTGCGCTGGCACAGCCCGGAACTTGGCCAGGTGCCGCCGACCAGTTTTATTCCGGTCGCCGAAGAAACCGGCTTGATCAACACCATCGGCACCTGGGCACTACAACACGCCTGTGCGCAATGGGCTGCCTGGCGAGATCTGGGCTATGGCCACTGGACCATGGCGATCAACTTGTCGGCACTGCAATTGGCAGACCCGGGTTTGCTGAACTTGATGCGCGATTGCATCACTTTGCACCGCTGCAATCCCAGTCAGCTTGAATTTGAAATCACCGAGTCGCAACTCATGCAAAACCCTAACTCAGCAGCCGACACGCTACAAGCGATCAAGGCGCTGGGGGTCAAGCTGTCTATTGATGATTTTGGTACCGGGTATTCCAGTCTGGCCTACTTGAAACGGTTCCCAATTGACAAACTCAAAATTGACCAATCATTTGTGCGCGACATGCAGGACGATCCGGCAGACTTGGCAATTGTGCGTGCCACCATTGCGCTGGGGCACGAACTGGACCTGACGTTGGTGGCGGAGGGCGTTGAAAGCCCGGGGCAAGCCGAACAATTGACGGCACTGGGCTGCGAAGAATTGCAGGGCTATTGGTTCTCACGTCCCGTGGATGCAGCGGCGCTGATTCTGTGGGCTAGCCAGCCGCACAAGGTGCTGGAGCGCCGAGGCTAGGTGTGTTTGCTGCTGGATCATCGCCGGAACAGTCTTGACACCCGGCACCTCGGTCTTGCTCGTTGGCGTGGCATCAGGGGCCTCTGAAAATGCATCTTTTTATACCTCGACAATCGCCTCAGCTTGCTCGCTTGACCAGCCCGCTCGTTCCGGTCGGCCAATAAAAGTTGTCAAAGGTCTTGGTGCCCATGCGTCGCAGTTCACGTGCTTCCGCGGGATAACCGAACTCGGCGAACGCTCACTGGTTGACATCGGCAGAAGCGGCTCGAAGGATGAAATACGGCTACTCGTGCGAGCGCGATCAACATACCATTCAGTCTGAAAGTCATGGATGCCGGGTCTGGCCCGGCATGGCACATTTTTCCTCAGTGCTAACGGTCTTGCATTAAAAAGCTGAGCCGTAACCAGATCAGGGCCAGCGTGGCGCGGTAAAGCTTGACGGCAAGATCAGTATCATCCCACTATGCAACCGCAAACCACCGCACACGCGCCCGACAACCCTTGGTTGGAGGCACCGCTACGCCATGTGCGCAGCTGGTGGCACATGCTGCATGTGGGCTCGGTGGTGCTGGTGCTGGCGCTCAGCCCGGGCAGCTACACAAAGGCGTTTCGCCAGCGTACCGCACAGCACATTTACACCAGTACCTGGCAGGTGATGCCGTGGTTTACCGCGCTCACCGCCTTGCTGAGCCTGGTGTTGATCCGCATTGTGGTAGTCACTGCGCTGAGCTACGGCCTGTCGCAGTATGCCTTGCAGATGGTGGTACGGGTGCTGGTGTTGGAACTCATCCCCTTGTCGGCCGCGTTGTTTGTGGCCCTGCGGGCGGGCCTGGCTTTCAACGCCGGCGCTATGGGCATGGCTACCCAGCCAGCCGTGGCGCAAAACACACTCGACCTCAATCACTTGCGTGACCACTTGACGCCGCGCGTGCTGGCCGATGCTTTTGCAGTGCTGGCGCTGGCGATGCTCAGCAGTGTGGTGATTTTGGTCCTGGCCTACCTCACGGTTTATGGCCTGTCACCCTGGGGCTTACCCGGTTTCACGCGCACCGTGGGCCAGGTGTTTGATTTGCCGGTAAGCTTGGGCTTTATTCTGAAAACCCTGTTTTTCAGTCTGGCGGTCTCCGTGGTGCCCATGGCCGCCAGCCTGGAAGCCGCGCAACATCGCATCACAGATACGATCCAGCCCGGCGCCGTGCGACTGTTCCTGGTCTTGTTTTTGCTGGAAGCGACGTCGCTTGTTGTCAAATACGTCTGACTATTCGAAACCCGAAACCGCCCATGACCACCACCGAACCCAGCATGACCCACATCGAGCGCCGCGCCAAGCGGCTGCTGTTGTTGATGGCCGCCCTGGTGGCAGGCTTTGTACTGTATGTGATGGTGGCCCGGGGTGTGTTTGAGAGCACCCAGCAACTGGTGCTGATCTCGGACGATTCTGAGGGCGTGATTGTGGGCATGGACCTGACGTTTTCTGGTTTCCCCATCGGTCGGGTGCGCCGCATCGAACTGGCGCCCGATGGCATGGCGCGCATGGTGATTGACGTGCCGCACAAACAAGCGCACTGGTTGCGCAGCTCCAGCATCTTTACCCTGGAGCGTGGCATGGTGGGTGACACCCGCATCCGAGCCTACAGCGGCATCCTGAGCGACCCGCCGCTGCCACCCGACTCGGAGCGCACGCTGTTGCGCGGCGACACCTCGGCCGAAGTGCCGCGCCTGGTCGCCTCTGCCCGGGCCCTGCTGGAAAATCTGGAAGCCATGACCGGCACCGAGTCGCCCCTGAACGCCAGCCTGGGACAACTCAAAACCACCACCGAGCGCATGAATGGCCGCTATGGCGTGCTGACCGGTGTCATGGGCAGCGACAACAATGCAAAACAAATCATTCAAACGCTGGAGCGTACCAACAGCTTGCTGGCCAAAACGGAGCAACGCATGTTTGGCAGCGGTGGCCTGGCAGATACCACCCAAGCCACCTTAAGCAGCGGCAAAGTAGCGCTCGACCAACTGCACAACGTCCTTAGCGACACCCGCAACACTCTGAAAAACGTCGACGCGGTGCTGGCCGAAGCCCAGGCGGTAGGTGTCAATGCCCGTATTGCCAGCACCGACCTGGGCGCATTGCGCGCCGAAGTCGAAGCCAGCTTGCGCCGCCTGAGCCAGCTCACCGATGAGATCAACCGCAAGTGGCCATTTGCCCGCGATACCGAGATCAAGTTGCCATGAGACATTTTCTGCCCCTGACTGCCACCCTGCTACTTGTCGCTTGTGCTAGCGCACCACCGCCACCCGAATGGCAAAGCCAGTCTTTTTCAGCAATCAAGAGTTACACAGCGGCTTATCTGAGCGGCAACACGCGGGTGGCAGAAGTCGAATTTGAGCGCGCCAAGGCCGAAGTCGCCCGCACCGGTCGGCCCGACCTGATGGCGCGTATTGAGCTACTGCGCTGTGCCACGCAAGTGGCCAGCCTGGTCATGAACCCCTGTGCGGGTTACCGCGCCGTAGCACAGGACGCCGCACCGGCGGAACAGGCCTACGCCAGCTTCATCGCGGGGCGCTGGGACACGCTGCAAGCGGCACAATTGCCCATGCACTACCACGCGCTGGTGACCCAAACCCAGGCCCAAGTCGGGCAGACCGCCAAGCCTGAACAGGACGCCAACGCCCCGAATCAAAACAAACTGAATCAAATTGAAGACCCGTTGGCGCGACTGGTGGCTGCGGGGGCGCTGATCCAAACAAGACCGTTAAGCACAACTGACATTAATCTGGCCGTTGAAACGGCCTCAGGTCAGGGCTGGCGTCGGCCCTTGCTGGCCTGGCTGGGCGTGCAACTCAAACGCCACCAGACCATCGGCAACGCCGAAGCGGCAGCAGGCATCCAGCGGCGCATAGATCTGGTGTCCCAGAAGAATTAGCGCAGCGCTACTTAAAACGGCATTTTCGGCATGCCTTTCATGCCGCCCATGCGCTTCATCATTTTCATCATGCCGCCACCTTTCATCTTTTTCATCATGTCCTGCATTTGCTCAAATTCCTTGAGCATGCGGTTGACTTCCTGCACCTGCACCCCGGCGCCGGCGGCAATGCGGCGCTTGCGGGTGGCTTTGATGAGTTCGGGTTTGCGCCGCTCCAGCGGCGTCATGCTCTGGATGATGCCCTCCTTGCGCTTGACATCTTTTTCGACCCGGCCCATGTCCATCTGACCGGCTTTGGCGGCCATGGCGGCAGGCAGTTTGTCCATCAGGCTGCTCAAACCGCCCATCTGTTTCATTTGCTGGATCTGGCTCAAAAAATCGTTCAGGTCAAAATTCGCCCCGCTTTTGACCTTGGCCGCCAGTTTTTGCGCCGAGGCCAGGTCAACCCCCGCCGTGACCTGCTCCACCAGCGCCAGAATGTCACCCATGCCCAGAATACGACCGGCGTGGCGTTCGGCATCAAACACTTCAAGCCCGTCGAGCTTTTCGCTGGTACCGGCAAACTTGATCGGCGCGCCGGTAACCTGACGCACTGACAAAGCCGCACCACCACGCGAGTCGCCGTCCAGCTTGGTCAGGATGATGCCGGTCAGCGGTAATGCCTCCTTGAAGGCCTTGGCGGTGTTAATCGCGTCCTGTCCTTGCATGGCGTCCACCACAAATAGGGTTTCCACCGGACTGATGGCGGTGTGCAAATCCTTGATTTCACGCATCAGCACGTCATCAATGGCCAATCGGCCCGCCGTGTCGACCAGCAGCACATCAAAATAATGTTTGCGCGCGTAGTCCAGCGCCGCCAGCGCAATGTCTACCGGTTTTTGCTCAGGCGTGCTGGGAAACCACTCCGCGCCCGCCTGAGCCGTGACGGTTTTGAGTTGCTCAATGGCGGCCGGGCGATACACGTCACCAGAAACCGTCAGCACTTTCTTGTTGCGCTTTTCAATCAAATGTTTGGCCAGCTTGGCTGTGGTGGTGGTTTTTCCCGCCCCCTGCAAACCCGCCATCAAGATCACGGCTGGCGGTTGGGCCGCCAGGTTGATGTCGGCCACGCCAGCACCCATGGTAGCGGCCAGCTCTTTGTTGACAATACTCACCAGGGCCTGACCCGGTGTGAGCGAGCCCAACACATCCTGGCCCAACGCCTTTTCCTTGACCCTGGCAATAAAGTCACGCACCACCGGCAGTGCCACGTCGGCCTCCAGCAACGCCATGCGAACCTCGCGCAGCATGTCAGCCACATTGGTTTCAGTGATGCGGGCCTGGCCGCGTATTTCTTTTACCAGGCGCGAGAGTTTGTCGGTGAGAGCGGAGGCCATAGGATATTTTTCCGGCAAACGGAACCTGAGTTGATGCCAAGGATGAAAAGGCAGAATACAAAACGCTAAACTGTGTCCATGATTTTAGCCAGTGCATCACCTCTCACTTTAACCCTGGCCCTGGGCGCGTCGGCGGCTTACGCAGCCTCGGCTACTGGCGCCTCGCGCGCTGGCCAGACGCTGCCCCGTATCGCTGTCTGGGTGGCGTGGTGTTTGCATGGGGTGCTGTTGGCTTGGGGGCTGTGGGGCAGTGAGCCACGATTTGGCTTTGCCCCGGCGCTGTCCGTCACCACTTGGCTGGTCGGACTGGTGTATGCCGTTGAGAACTACGTTTTCCCCCAGCTCAAAACACCCTGGCTGTTATCCAGTGCCGGCTCAGCAGCGGTGTTGCTGGCCTTGCTGTTCCCTGGCAATACCTTGCATGTCAGCGCCTCGACCTGGCTGCCACTGCATTGGGCACTGGGGATTGCTTCCTACGGTTTGTTTGCTGTGGCGGTGGTGCACGCCTGGCTCATGACACGCGCCGAAGCTCGCATTCGCGTGGCCGCCAATGCGGTCGGCGGTTTGCCCTTGCTGACCATGGAACGGCTGACCTTTCGCTTTGTCAGCCTGGGATTTGTCTTGCTGAGTGCCACCTTGTTGGCCGGTTTTTTCTTTGGCAACCAGTTGTATGGTGTCAGCCACGCGATCAAGTGGGACCACAAAACCATTTTCTCAGTATTGTCCTGGTTGACTTTTGCGATATTGATGGTGGGTCGGGCCCGCTTTGGCTGGCGTGGCAAACGTGCGGTGCGCTTTCTTTACGCTGGCTCGGGCCTGCTGCTGCTGGCTTATGTCGGCTCCCGCTTTGTCATGGAAATCGTGCTGAGGCAAACACTGTGAAAAGCTTACTGGTGGTGCTGGTGGTGCTGGCCGGTGTCTGGTTCTGGCGCAGTCGCGCATCTTCCATCCGCCAGCGGCCACCCGCGTCGCCCATCCAGCCGCCGCTGCAGGATACCGTGGCATGCAGCCGCTGTCATGTGCACATTCCCCGCGCAGAGGCGGTGCAGGGTCAGCATGGCAGTTATTGTGGTCTGGAGCACCTGCATCAAGCGGAACCCTAATGAAGCTGCCCACGCTGGCATCCGTCTGGTGGAGAAGCACATCACCAGAGAACGATTTCAACGACCATCCAGACGAGTTTGACCGTTTATGGCGCGGCTTTATGACCGCTCGTGCCACCTTGGGGCTGGTGCTGGTGGTTTTGCATGCTGGCCTGCTGCTGCTGACCAAAGCACCAAGCCTCTCCCCCGTGTTGATCTGTATCGCCTATCTGCTGGCGACGCTGGCTGAACGAAAACTGTCAGCTCCGCAGCAATTCGGTCTGAAATTCAACGGGCCATGGTTACGCATTGTGGGCGTCGATTTGCTGGCATTTGCTGCGCTTCATATGCTTCAGGACCGCAGCATCAATTACACCCCCCTGTTTGCGCTACCCGTCCTGATGGCCTCGATCCTGGGTTCGCAGTTGCTGGCCATGGCCAGCGCGGCAGGTGTCACGCTGCTACTTTTTGCCTATGCCGGCTCATTGTCTTTACAAACCCCCTGGAACACCAGTGCCCTTTTTTCACAAGCAGCACTGACCGGTGCCGGTTGTTTTGCCATTTCTTTTATTGCCCGTCAAATGGCAAGCAGGCTGGCCAGCATCGAGTTAAAAGCCCGACGCAATCAATTGGCTGCAGATGTGCAAACACAAGTTAATGAACTCATCATTGAATCCCTGGGCGAGGGTGTTCTGGTGGTTGACGCTCAGCACCAGGTGCGATCGGCCAACCCGGCAGCCGAAAAGCAGCTGCGCATCTCCCGGCGTGCACTAGGCGAGCCACTGAATCTGGCCATGGCCCCGGGTTGGCAGAATCTGCGTGACTTGGTTGACACAACATTTCATACCCAATCCGCGCAACAACAAGAAATCCGTATCCAGCACGCGGGCCAAGGTCCCCGCCTGGTCGCGGCGCGCACCCAATTGGCAGCCCCCCTGAATCCAGAGGCGCAGGGTATGTGCGTGGTTTTTTTACAAGACCAACGGGAATTACAAGCACGTTTGCGGGCGGAAAAATTTGCCAGCATGGGACGCATGTCCGCAGCAGTCGCGCACGAAATACGCAACCCTTTGGCCGCCATCGTGCAAGCCAACGCCCTGTTGGCCGAAGATTTGTCTGACCCCGGACAACAACAACTGAGTCGACTGGTGCAGCAGAATGCACAGCGGCTTGAAAAAACAGTGCATGACATCCTGCACGTGGTCGAATTACCGAATCCCGATCATGTTGCTCAGGTCCAATCCCTCGATTTAACGCTCACTGTGCCACGTATATGTCGGGACTGGCAGTCGCAAGGGACGTGCAAACCTGACATCGCGGTGCATCTCCCCAACACCCAGACCTGGGTCTGGTTTGACCCTGAACACTTGCGCCGCATTCTGATCAACCTGCTCGACAACGCCCAGCGCTACATCAGCACCCGACCCGATGCCATACAAATCAGCCTGGACACAAACTGGGGTGTCCAGACGAGTCCATGCATCTGCTTGCGGATCTGGAGCGACGGTGAGCCATTGGACCCTTCCGTTGAACAACATTTGTTTGAACCCTTTTTTTCTTCTGAGAGCCGTTCCAGTGGCCTGGGGCTTTATATTTGTCGTGAATTGTGTGACAGTCATGGTGCAGAAATCAATTACCAGCGCAGTACGCGCACCGTGAGCGGGCAACTATTGACGGGTAATGAATTTTTTGTAACCTTCAAAATCCTGCCGTCGCACGACATCCGTACGGCTGCCGACCAGCCAAATGGATGAACCCATGCCTCTTGCCACGCAACACATTCTGGTGGTCGACGACGAGCCCGACCTGCGCACCATTTACGAGTTGACCCTGCTGCGGGAAGGCTACCGGGTCGATACCGCAGAAACCCTGCAGCAAGCACGTGCCTGCCTCGAAAACAAGGTGTTTGATGCCGTCATCACGGACATGCGCCTGCCGGATGGTCTGGGGCTGTCACTGATCACCGAACTGAAGGCCAGCCATCGCAGCGAGCGCTGTGTAGTGATCACTGCCTACGGCTCCACCGCCAATGCCGTTGAGGCCTTGAAAGCTGGCGCTTTTGACTACCTGACCAAGCCCGTTGATTTAAAGCAATTTCGCTCCGTCATTGCTGCAGCGTTACAGAGTACGCCTGTTGCCAGACCCAAGGGCGGCCTAGCCCCTGGCCTGCTTGCGCATGAAGCCATGGCGGGGACCGGAAGTGCTGGCACCCATGCCTTAGCGCGGCTGGTGGGACGGTCTGCTGCCATCCGTCAAGTAAAGGAACGCATCCTTAAAGTTGCGCCCAGCATGGCGCCGATCATGGTGACCGGCGAATCCGGCACAGGCAAGGAACTGGTGGCTTATGCGATTCACAGCAACAGTCATAGGGCCAATGGCCCCTGGGTTGCCGTGAACTGCAGCGCGATCCCTGAAAACTTGCTGGAGGCCGAGTTTTTTGGCGCCCAAAAGGGCGCCTACACCGGCGCCAATCAGGACCGGCCAGGTTTTTTTCAAGCAGCCCAGGGTGGCACCTTGTTTCTCGATGAGATTGGCGACCTGCCCTTGGCCATGCAGGCCAAATTGCTGCGTGCGATCCAGGAACGTCGGGTCAGACCACTGGGTTCAACCCAGGAAAAACTGGTGGATGTGCGCATCATCAGTGCCACGCACAAAGATTTGGCCGCTGAAGTTCAACAAGGCAACTTCAGACAGGATCTGTATTACCGACTCAATGTGATTGAACTCGCCATTACACCGTTGCGGGAACGCCAGGAAGACTTGCCTGACTTGTGCCTGGCACTGTTGTCGCGTATTGCCCAGGAAGCCAATCTACCCATACCTTGTCTGAGCGCAGGCATGATGGCGCGACTGGCACAACTGCCCATGCCTGGCAATGTTCGCGAGCTGGAGAACCTGTTGCACCGAAGCGTGACACTGGGCGACCTGGATCAGCTTCAATGCCCCCCAGCCACAACCCAGGTGACGCTTGTCACTGCGCCGCAGCCACTCCCCGACCCCTGCCATGTACCCGCTGCCAGTGACATTCCCAACGACTTGCAAGCTTATCTGGACACCCATGAACGCGCCATACTGATCCGCACTTTGCAGGAAACCCACTTCAATCGGACCGCTGCCGCGGCACGATTGGGCCTCAGCCTGCGTCAAATGCGATACCGGATCGTAAGGCTGGGAATTGTTACCGCCACGCCTGATGACACCACCGATGACGAAGATGCCCGTGACGCCAGCACCAACCAATGATCCCTTGTGGTCGCAAGGCTGGTACCATTTCGCCGCGCGCCATGCCTCGCCCAACTTTGGCTCACGGCCGCCACAGGCCCACATTGACCTGATTGTGCTGCATTCCATCAGCCTGCCGCCTGGCCAATACGGCGGCCCAGAAGTTCCACAATTTTTCAACAACCAGCTCGACTGGCAGGCGCACCCCTACTTCCGTCAAATCAAGGACCTGCAAGTGTCAGCGCATTTTTTCATCCGGCGTCACGGCGAACTTTGGCAACTGGTCAGTTGCAATGACCGCGCCTGGCACGCTGGGTGTTCCAGCTACCGCGGCCGAAGCAATTGCAACGACGACAGCATTGGCATTGAACTCGAAGGCATGGAGGGTGCGCAATTTGAAGACGCACAGTACGAAAGTCTGCACGCGCTTTGCGCGGCCCTGATGCAGCACTACCCCATTCACCATCTGGCGGGCCATGAACACATTGCGCCTGTTCGCAAGGCCGACCCTGGCGCAGGATTTGACTGGGTGCGCTTGCAAAAAAACCTGGGGCTTGAAGCTCGGTACTTACCCTTAGGGCTGGGCGCAAAGCACCACGCCAAAGAACGTTAAAGTACCCTTTATCAAGGCCGAAAAACGTAAAGACCAAGTTCTGACGGGCTTCTGTCGCTATCAAATCCTGAGAATAGCGAATCACCTAGGCAACACAAGCCAAGCCATAAAAACACTATAGGTAGTGGCAAACAACATCCACTACCATAGATATAGTGATAAGCTTGGCACCTTGATAACAGGCAGGCAGTTTTCAGCGCCGTATCGCCCTGTGTTTCTTCACCCATTTCAAAAGAGGATGCCATGCAGACAACCTACTCTATTTCCGTATCCCCCTTCAGCAACATGCCCATCAAAACTGAACCCGGTGAACTGTCGGTGACCAATCCTGTCGCATTGACCCAATACCAAATCATCCGGCGCAATGGCGCTGTGGTGTCTTTCGAGCCCAATAAAATTGCAGTGGCCATGATGAAAGCTTTTTTGGCTGTGCATGGCGCCCAGGGTGCTGCCTCGGCCAGTGTGCGTGAAACAGTGGAAGAACTCACGCAGGCGGTCATTCGTGCCTTGCTGCGCTCGCGCCCTGCCGGTGGCACCTTTCACATTGAGGACGTGCAAGACCAGGTCGAACTCGGTCTGATGCGCGGCGGTCACCATGAAATTGCCCGCGCGTATGTGCTGTACCGCGAAAAACGCACACAGGAACGCGCGCAAAAAATGGTTCACCACACGCCTGCGGCACCACTGTTGCATGCCATCGACAAGGGCCAGCGCGTGGTACTCGACCTGGGGCGCCTGCAAGGCATCATCAGCGATGCCTGTAGCGGCCTGGGCGCCGACGTCAACCCCGAGCCCATCATGGCAGAGACCCTGCGCAACCTGTATGACGGCGTGCCCATGGATGAGGTCTACAAGGCCTCGGTGCTGGCCGCCCGCACCCTGATTGAAAAAGACCCGGATTACACCTACGCGACCGCGCGCTTGTTGTTTCACACCATCGCCAAAGAGATACTGGGCGAAGACGTGGCGCAAGCCGACATGCCTCAAGCCTACGCGGACTACTTTCCGCAGTTCATCAAACGTGGCATTGAGCACGAATTACTCGACGAAAAACTCCAGCAATTCGATCTGGTGCGACTGGCCGGCGCACTCAAGGCCGAGCGTGATCTGCAGTTCGACTACCTGGGCCTGCAAACCCTTTACGACCGCTATTTTTTGCACATTGGCAAGCAGCGCATTGAACTGCCACAGGCGTTTTTCATGCGTGTCGCCATGGGCTTGGCGCTCAACGAAATCGACCGCGAAGCGCGTGCCATCGAGTTCTATGAGGTCATGTCCTCGTTTGACTTCATGTCGTCGACCCCCACCCTGTTCAACAGCGGCACCTTGCGCTCGCAGCTTTCCAGCTGTTACCTGACCACGGTGCCCGACGACCTCGACGGTATCTACGAGGCGATCAAGGAAAACGCCCTGCTGTCCAAATTTGCCGGCGGCCTGGGTAACGACTGGACACGCGTACGCGCCTTGGGCAGCCACATCAAAGGCACCAACGGTGAATCCCAGGGCGTGGTGCCTTTCCTCAAAGTAGTCAACGACACAGCGGTGGCGGTCAACCAGGGCGGCAAGCGCAAGGGTGCTGTCTGCACCTACCTGGAAACCTGGCACCTTGACATCGAAGAGTTTCTGGAGCTGCGCAAAAACACCGGCGACGACCGCCGCCGCACACACGACATGAACACCGCCAACTGGATTCCCGACCTGTTCATGCGCCGCGTCATGGAAAAAGGCGAGTGGACGCTGTTCTCGCCCAACAACGTGCCCGACCTGCACGACAAGTTCGGTATTGCGTTCGAGCAGGCTTACGTGGCCTACGAAGAAAAAGCAGCGCGTGGTGAAATCAAGCCGTCGCGCACGGTGCAGGCCAGCGACCTCTGGCGCAAAATGTTAACCATGCTGTTCGAGACCGGTCACCCCTGGATCACGTTCAAGGATGCGTGCAACGTCCGCTCACCGCAACAACATGTAGGTGTGGTGCACTCCAGCAACCTGTGCACCGAAATCACCCTCAATACCAGCAACACCGAGACCGCAGTCTGCAATCTGGGTTCGGTCAATTTGTTGCAGCACTTGAAAGACGGTGAGCTTGACCACACCAAGCTGCAAAAGACGATCACCACCGCCATGCGCATGCTCGACAACGTGATCGATATCAACTACTACGCGGTCAAAAAGGCGCGTGACTCCAACCTGCGGCATCGCCCGGTGGGACTGGGCCTGATGGGCTTCCAGGACAGCCTGTACGAACTGCGTATTCCCTATGCGAGCGAGGCGGCGGTACAGTTCGCCGACGAATCCATGGAGGCCATTTGTTATTACGCTTACCAGGCCTCGACCGAACTGGCGCGTGAACGCGGCCAATACTCCAGCTACAAGGGGTCCTTGTGGGACCAGGGCATTCTGCCAATCGACACCCTCGACCGACTCGCGCATGAACGCGGGGGGTATGTTGAGGTGGACCGTACCAGCACCCTCAACTGGGATGCGTTGCGGCAAAAAATTACACAACACGGTATGCGCAATTCCAACTGTGTGGCGATTGCGCCCACCGCCACCATTTCAAACATCATCGGTGTGGATGCCTCCATTGAACCATGCTTCGGCAACCTGTCGGTCAAGTCCAATTTGTCGGGCGAGTTCACCATCATCAACAGCTACCTGGTGCGCGATCTCAAACGCCTCGGCCTGTGGGATGATGTCATGGTCATGGACCTCAAACATTTTGATGGCTCGCTTGCCCCCATCGACCGGGTCCCAGAAGAGATCAAGTCACTTTATGCCACCGCCTTTGAAGTTGAAACCCGTTGGCTCGTTGAAGCCGCTGCCCGGCGCCAGAAATGGATTGACCAGGCGCAATCACTCAACATTTACATGGCAGGCGCGTCGGGCAAAAAACTCGATGACACCTACAAATTGGCCTGGGTACGTGGACTCAAAACCACCTATTACCTGCGCACCCAATCAGCTACCCACGTGGAAAAATCCACGGTGACCGCTGGCCGTCTGAATGCAGTGGCTTCGGGTGGGGAAATGGCGGGGCAAAGCAGCATGAGTGCACTGGACTCTGCCGCCGCAGCAGCGCGCCAACAGATGGCAGCCCTCCCTGCCACCGACATCAAATTCTGTGGTGTTGATGACCCAACATGCGAGTCTTGCCAGTAGCCAGACCAGGCGTTCATTGAATGCGATGTTGGCACGCCACAGTGCCACCTGCATCAGTGCAGAGCGCGAACAAAATTCTTTCTATTTTTGACGCAAGATCTCATAATTCACCGATTGGAAAAAACATGTTGACCTGGGACGAAGAAGTTATACCTACTGCCAGTTTGCCACCCCTCGCAGCCAGCCGCATGGCCCCGCTAACGGCCGAGCGATTTGCGGGCCCCTCTGCCATTTTGGCCGAAGCAACTCGTATGACGACGGCATCAGCAGCAAGCTCGCATCGGCGCGTGAATGCCGCCGACAAACGAATCATCAACGGCAAGACCGACGTCAACCAGTTGGTGCCCTTCAAGTACAAATGGGCCTGGGAAAAATACCTGTCAAGCTGTGCCAACCACTGGATGCCGCAAGAGGTCAATATGACGCGCGACATTGCACTGTGGAAAGACCCCAATGGACTCACAGAAGACGAGCGGCGCATCGTCAAACGCAATCTTGGTTTTTTTGTCACGGCCGATTCACTGGCGGCCAACAATATTGTGCTCGGCACCTACCGTCACATCACCGCGCCGGAGTGCCGTCAGTTTTTGTTGCGCCAGGCCTTCGAGGAAGCGATTCACACCCACGCTTACCAGTACATTGTGGAGTCGCTTGGTCTGGATGAAGGCGAAATCTTCAGTGCCTACAACGAAATCAAGTCCATCCGGGACAAAGACGAGTTCCTGATCCCGTTCATTGAGGCCATCATGGACCCGCAGTTCAAGACCGGTACGCCTGAGGCCGATCAAACCCTGCTCAAGTCGCTGATCGTGTTTGCCTGCCTGATGGAGGGCTTGTTTTTTTATGTCGGCTTTACTCAAATTCTGGCACTGGGTCGTCAAAACAAAATGACCGGCGCCGCAGAGCAATACCAGTACATCCTGCGTGATGAATCCATGCACTGCAACTTTGGCATCGACCTGATCAACCAGCTCAAACTGGAAAACCCGCAACTCTGGACCGCAGAATTCAAAGCCGAAATCAAAGCCTTGTTTGAAACCGCAGTGGACCTGGAATACCGCTACGCCGAAGACACCATGCCGCGTGGTGTGCTGGGTATGAACGCGTCCATGTTCAAAGGTTACCTGCGTTACATTGCCAACCGCCGGGCCACCCAAATTGGGTTGGAGGCGCTCTTTCCCAATGAAGAAAACCCATTCCCCTGGATGAGTGAAATGATCGACCTGAAGAAGGAGCGTAATTTCTTCGAGACGCGTGTCATTGAATACCAGTCCGGTGGCGCCTTGTCCTGGGAATAGCCGCCACATATGCACCTCTTCATGTCGCAGAATTTTGAACCAAGCTTTGGTTACAAAGTTTTGTTGCCCCCATTCATGGTGCTGGGAACCTGCCCAACACCATGCATCGCTTGACGCACGAATGCTTTTCGTCAAGTGCTCTCTGCAAATTGATCAAGGAGATTGATATGGCCACTGCAAAAAAACCTGCTGCCAAACCCGAGGTAAAACCGGCTGTTAAAGCCGCTGCAAAACCAGCTGCCAAAGCCGCTGCAAAACCAGCTGCCAAAGCCGCTGCAAAACCAGTTGCCAAAGCTGCCGCAAAACCAGCCGCCAAAGCCGCTGCAAAACCAGTTGCCAAAGCTGCTGCAAAACCAGTCGCAAAGAAGGCTGCGCCAGCAACAAAAGGGGCAAGCAAAACGGCTGAAAAAAAGCCGGCAAAAACACCTGCCGCACCAGCCGCACATACCACGCTCAACCCCAAAGCAGCCTGGCCCTTTCCTTCCGGATCAAAGCCCTGATCACTCTGTGCGCCCAAGGTGCCCGCCCGTTGCCCAAACTGCAACGGGTTTTTTGTCAGGGGTAAAAAACCTGCAAGCGATAACCGAGCGCGCGCGGTCCGGTCATTTCTGCCTTGATGTGTAAAAACGCTGCGACAGACCACTCTCCCGCCGCAGCCACGGTCCCGACCGCAGCACCTAATTCTGTCGGTGTCAGCACCCGGCGCATAACAGGCTGATCAGTCAAATCTGTCAGACTTAGCTCGACCGCTGGCAACGCCAACGGGTAGTTCATCTTGTTTTTTACCAGAAACTGCAGTTCATAGGTCTCTTGACCCACTTGGTTCAACGTGGCCGACTCCAACACAAAAGCATCGATGTGCTGCAACGGCGACACCCTGCAACCCGACACCTCGCAGAAGGCCCGCAATGCTGGCTTCGTCTGCGGGAACAAAGTGGCCGCCTGGTCGCGTTCGCGGTACAAACCCTGGACCAACAGGCCAAACAGCAACACAACGCCCACACTCCACCAGAGCACCCGTCTACGACCCTCAGATGCAGCGGCTTCTGGCGCGTAAGACCGCATGAATGAAACTGGCTCTGGCTCTGGCTCTGGCTCTGGCTCTGGCTCTGGCTCTGGCTCTGGCTCTGGCTCTGGCTCTGGCTCTGGCTTCGATTCTGATTCCGGCTCGTAGGATCGCTTGATCAAAAGCTCGGCCGAATCCCATTGCGCCGTTGTCACCTCGTCGGGCGGTACGGATTCGGAGGTGGGTCTTGACTCGGCAACTGTGTCGATCAATTGCTGTGCAGCATCAAAAATTTCACTGCACTGGCCACAACGTACCCAACCGTCAGAAATGCGCAACTGGTCGGGCACAACCTTATAACAGGTCTGACATGCGGGGCATCGGGCTATTAAGTTCATAACGTCGGGAACCTCCTGGCCACGCCCTGCAACACACTTATTTTGACGCTGTCATCAAAATCCAGCCGTCTTCAGAATCAGCAACCTGAAGTGCGCCATAAGGCGCATAGGCGACCTTGAGTTCATCGGCTTGGCGTTCCAGGATGCCCGCCAGTACCAAATCCCCTCCGACGGCGACCCGAGACCACAGCAGCGGCGCCAGGACCTTCAGGGGTGTTGCCAAAATATTGGCCAACACGGTCTGGTAAACACCGCTGGCGGTCTCTGGCAAGCCAGCGCGCACAAGCACATGATTGGCTTGGGCATTGAGCACCGTGGACTCCACCGCTGCAAAATCAATGTCCACCGCATCAATGTCAGTGGCACCAAACTTGGCGGCACCAATCGCCAGGATACCGGAACCACAGCCGTAATCGAGCACCCGCGTCAGTGCCGCATGGGCGGCACCGTCATGACGAGCAATCCAGCGCAAACACATGCGCGTGGTGGGGTGGGTACCAGTACCAAAAGCCAAACCAGGGTCCAGGCGAATCACAATACGCGCGGCCTCCGGAGGCTCATGCCAGGTAGGCACAATCCAGAATTCAGGCGTGATGTCCACCGGCGCGAACTGCGACTGTGTCAGCCGCACCCAATCCTGCTCGGGCACATTTTGAATTCCCAAAACCTCACAGCCGTCAAAAAAATCCTGCACCTGCAGCAGCGTTAACGCAGCCTGGGCCTGATCTCGACCGGCAAACAGGGCCAGTACCCTGGAACGCTGCCAGCCCTCCTTGGGCGGCGGCATACCCGGCTCGCCAAACAGCGCCTGCTCGGCATCGGTTTGGGCATCGGCGTCTTCCACGCTGACACTGAGGGCATCCAGGGCGTCCAACGCATCACTCACAGCTTCGACCCGGTGCTCCGGGCACATCAATCGCAGTTCAAACATGGTGCATCTCAGCGTTCATGGTTCGCAAGCCAAGCCTCAAGGTAATGGATGTTGGTTCCACCTTCCATGAATTTGGCGTCCACCATCAATTCCCGGTGCAAGGCGATGTTGGTATTAATGCCCTCAATCACGGTTTCACCTAAAGCGGTGCGCATGCGCGCCAGGGCCTGCTCACGGGTATCGCCATGAACAATGATCTTGCCAATCATCGAATCGTAGTTGGGTGGTACAAAATAATTGGTGTAAATATGCGAATCCACGCGCACGCCCGGACCACCGGGTGCATGCCACATGGTGATGCGCCCAGGTGACGGAATGCACTTGTAAGCATCTTCAGCGTTCAAACGGCACTCGATGGCGTGGCCACGGATTTGAATCTGGCGCTGCGTGAACGGCAGTTTTTCTCCGGCGGCCACCATGATTTGGGTTTTGACGATGTCAATGCCCGTGGTCATCTCGGTCACCGGATGCTCAACCTGCACACGGGTGTTCATCTCAATAAAGTAAAACTCGCCGTCCTCGTACAAAAACTCAAAGGTGCCAGCACCCCGATAGCCGATTTTTTTACATGCCGCCACACAGCGGTCACCCACACGCTCAATCAACTTACGGGGGATGCCTGGTGCCGGGGCCTCTTCGATGACCTTTTGGTGGCGCCGCTGCATGGAACAGTCGCGCTCGCCCAGGTACACCGCATTCTTGTATTTGTCCGCCAGAATCTGGATTTCGACATGGCGCGGATTCTGCAAATACTTTTCCATGTAAACCGCAGGGTTACCAAATGCCGCACCTGCTTCATTTTTGGTCATCGCCACCGCGTTGATCAATGCCGCCTCGGTGTGCACCACCCGCATGCCACGGCCACCACCACCGCCTGCGGCCTTGATGATGACCGGATAACCGACCATTTTGGCAATCCGCTTGATCTGCACCGGATCGTCTGGCAATTCACCCTCAGAGCCGGGCACACAGGGCACACCCGCCTTGATCATTGCTTGCTTGGCCGATACCTTGTCACCCATGATCCGGATCGATTCCGGCGTGGGTCCGATGAACTGAAAACCGCTGCGCTCCACCCGTTCAGCAAAATCCGCGTTTTCGCTCAAGAATCCATAGCCGGGATGAATGGCTTCTGCATCGGTGACTTCAGCGGCTGAAATGATGGCCGGCATGTTAAGGTAACTCAAAGCCGAAGAGGCTGGCCCGATACACACCGCCTCTTCCGCCAGCTTGACGTACTTGGCATCGCGATCTGCCTCCGAGTACACCATGACCGCCTTGACACCCAGCTCACGGCAGGCGCGCTGGATCCGTAAAGCGATTTCGCCCCGGTTGGCAACCAGAATTTTTTTAAACATGGGTGGCGCCTGACCTTAATCGATGATGAAGAGAGGCTGACCATACTCAACGGCTTGCCCGTTGTCAGACAAAATGCGTCGCACCGTGCCGCTCTTGTCAGATTCAATTTCATTGAGAATTTTCATGGCCTCAATGATGCACAGCGTCTGCCCCTCCTTGACATTGTCACCCACCTCGACAAAAGATTTGGCGCCGGGCGAAGCAGAACGATAAAAGGTTCCCACCATGGGCGACTTGACGGTGTGGCCAGTCTCAGCCGGTGCAACAGCCTCAGGCAACGCGACGGGCGCCACAACCGGTGCTTGCGCCACAGGCTGACCTGCGGGAGCAAAGTACGGGGCCACGCCGCCGCCGCCCTTGACAATACGGATTTTGCCCTCGGCTTCGGTGATTTCAAGCTCCGAGACGTTTGATTCCGATACCAGGTCGATCAATGTTTTGAGTTTTCTGAGGTCCATGGGGGTCTCCAACGAAAAATGAGTAACAGCCAACAGAAATTCACTTGAATTTGCATTAAATTGCAATTAATTTTCAACAAAACAAGCTAACTAGGCTTTATTTTACATTTTCTTTGCCACTCACATCAAACCGGTAAGCGCTCCCAGGCGCGTATGTCATCGGCGGTCAACTTTCCCATTTTACGTTGCAGAACATGACCTGATGAATCAAACACCACGGTAAACGGCAAGACTCCATTTAAATTCCCCAGGGATCGACTGACCTCGATCCCTGGAAAGCCAGCCAAAGCCACCGGGAACGACAGCGGCGACTGGGCCAGAAACCGGCTGACAGGTGCAGCCTGATCCACGGCTAAAGCCAGAACTTGCCAGCCTTTGGCTTTATTTTGCAGGAAAAAATTGTTGATTAGCGGCAACTCCTCAACACAGGGTGGGCACCAGGTGGCCCAAAAATTCAACACCACAGGCTTGCCTCTGAATACGCTTGTCGCCAACATCACCCCATCCAAGCGGGCAAACTGCTGTTGCCAAAACGCATTTTCCGCCTCAGAAAGGGTCTGCGACTGGTGCCTTGACGTACGCCAGGCCAGACCGGCACCCACACCAGCCAAAGCCAAGCCGGTCGCAGCGGCAAGCCAACCGCGCCGGGAAGCAGGCGATGCACTCATATGTTCGCTCCTGAAAGCAGGCGCTGTACCGCACGTGCATCACCCCGCGGCACGCGCCCTTTGACGTCGGGCTTGAGTGCGCCACGCACATCATCAAAGTCATAAATCATCAGATGCACTCCAATATCTTCTTTCAATTCAGCACAAAATACATGCACGCTCAAGACATCCACCGACTCACCCTTGATGCCCATGACCGTACGCACCTCGTAAGCTACCCGCTGGTCAATCAATGCCATTTCTGCCGACTTGCAGTCATCACAAAACAGCTGCAGGTGAATATCTGAATTTTTGGTGGCAGTGCCGTGCCACACCGCGCCCCCCAGATGCGGACGAAATGCAAGCAGACGTTCCATCCAGACCCATGCCAGTCGTCTCAGCGCCAGCAACTCACGCGGCTGCGTGTCGGCACAAAACACCGAAATGTATTCCATGACCGCGTCGTCGAGCGCCTCATTGGACGGCAATGACCCGCGCCCACCCAGTCCCAGCGCTTTGGCCGCCCGACGTTTGGCCGGGCCGTACTCCAAACCTTCCTCCACCACCCAACGGGCGGCCTGTACCGCAATTTCAGATTGATCATCAGTCATAGAGACTGCATTTTGCCCTGATTGCGTCGCACCAGACCGTCAGAGGGAATGGGCACCGCGCCGCAGAACGGCCCGCCTAAAATCAACCTATGCATATTCATATTCTTGGCATCTGCGGCACCTTCATGGGAGGTCTTGCCGCCCTGGCCCGCGAAGCAGGCCACACTGTCACCGGCTGTGACACAGGCGTTTACCCCCCGATGAGTGACCAATTACGCGCCCTGGGCATTGACCTGATGGAAGGTTATGGCGCCGACCAACTGGCACTCAAGCCCGACATGTTTGTGGTGGGCAATGTGGTCGGCCGAGCACGCCTGAGTGACGGCACCCCCAAATTCCCGCTGATAGAAGCCATTCTTGACGCCGGCCTGCCCTATACCAGCGGGCCTCAATGGCTGGCTGAACACATCTTGCCAGGCCGCCATGTGATCACCATTGCCGGCACTCACGGCAAAACCACCACCACAGCCATGACCAGCTGGATTCTGGAATACGCTGGCCTGCAGCCGGGTTTTTTGGTGGGTGGCGTGCCGCTGAACTTTGGTACATCTGCCCGACTGGGCCATGGCAAGGCCTTTGTGATTGAGGCCGATGAATACGACACCGCGTTTTTTGACAAGCGCAGTAAATTTGTGCACTACCGGCCGCGTACTGCTGTGCTGAACAACCTGGAATTTGACCACGCTGACATTTTTGACGATCTGGCGGCCATTGAACGGCAATTCCATCACTTGCTGCGCACCGTGCCCGGAGTCGGCGCGCACGGCAGCGGCCGGGTCGTCGTCAACGGTCTGGAAGAAAGCCTGGCACGTGTGCTGCACATGGGCTGCTGGAGCGAGGTGCGCAGCTTTGGCGCTGCGGTCAGCGACTTCACGGCCGAGGGAGAGGCAAGCGACTTTGAAGTGTTATTTCAAGGTCAGGCTGTCGGCCGCGTAACATGGCCACTGACGGGCAACCACAACCAGCTCAATGCCCTTGCTGCCATTGCCGCAGCCGAACACCTAGGCGTGGCACCAGAGCTTGCTGCGCAGGCGCTGGGCAGTTTTGAGAACGTGAAGCGCCGCATGGAGCTGCGCGGCACGGCTAAGACCGCGACCGGAGACATCACGGTTTACGACGACTTTGCCCACCACCCTACGGCCATTCGCACCACCGTAGACGGCCTGCGCCGCACAATCAAGGCCGGTGAGCGTATCCTGGCGGTATTTGAGCCGCGCTCCAACACCATGAAACTGGGCACCATGAAGGCGCAATTGCCCTGGAGTCTAGAACAAGCAGATCTGGCCTTTTGCCACAGTGCCGGCCTGGGCTGGGACGCCACAGAGGTGCTGGCAAGCATGGGCCCGCGGGCTGAGGTGACAGACAACATCGACACGCTGGTCCAACAGGTCAGCCAAGCTGCCCGGGGGGGTGATTACATCCTATGCATGAGCAACGGTAGTTTTTCCGGGGTTCATGCCAAGCTGCTGCAGGCACTGCGCAACAGGTAGGGAGCTGATTGGCTTGCCAGAGGACCCTAAGACCTCTGGCAAAGTTAACCACTCAAGGCATTGGACAAAAACCGGCGCGGCGACCGGGCCATGGGCGTGCGGACCCATGACTCGATCACCACACCTAACGCTGTTGTCGTTTCACGTTAACGAGCGCGCCGTGCCAGAACGGCTTTTGACAGCACGTCCAGGCATTCGAGCGAATCGTCCCAACCCAGACAGGCATCGGTGATGCTCTTGCCAAATTCGAGCTTGTCGGATTTGTCTTTGCCTGGCGTGAACTTTTGCGCGCCGGCATTCAGGTGGCTTTCCACCATGACGCCAAACACACTGTGCGAACCGCTGGCAATCTGGGTGGCAATGTCGCGCGCCACGTCAAGCTGCTTCTCATGCTGCTTGCTGCTGTTGGCGTGGCTGCAATCCACCATCAGGGTGGCTGGCAGTTTGGCTTTTTCGAGTTCGGCACAAGCCGCCGCCACGCTGGTGGCGTCAAAGTTGGGCGCTTTGCCACCGCGCAAAATGACATGGCAGTCTTTGTTGCCGTTGGTTTGCACAATCGCCACCTGGCCGTTTTTGTGGACCGATAAAAAATGGTGGCCGCCGGCCGCCGCCTGAATGGCGTCGGTAGCAATTCTGATGTTGCCATCGGTGCCATTTTTGAAGCCAATCGGCGCCGACAAACCGGATGCCAGCTCACGGTGTACCTGACTCTCGGTGGTGCGGGCACCAATCGCTCCCCACGCAATCAGGTCGCCTAGATACTGGGGTGAAATCACGTCCAGGAACTCACTGCCAGCAGGCAAACCCAGGCGATTGATCTCGATCAGCAACTGGCGTGCAATGCGCAGGCCTTCGTCGATGCGGAACGATTCGTCCAGGTAGGGGTCATTGATCAGACCTTTCCAGCCCACCGTGGTACGCGGCTTTTCAAAATACACACGCATCACAATTTCGAGCGTGTCGGCGTAGCGGTCACGCTGCTCTTTCAGGCGACGTGCGTACTCGATAGCCGCCGCCGGGTCATGAATTGAGCAGGGCCCAATGATTACCAACAGCCGGTCGTCCTTGCCCGCCATGATCTGATGAATATGGCGCCGGGTGCTGCTGATCATCTTTTCCACGGGCGTGCCCTGAATGGGAAAGAACCGGATCAAATGCTCTGGTGGCGGTAACACGGTGATGTCCTTGATACGTTCGTTGTCAGTCTGACCGGTACGGTCAGTGGCGGGACTCGGCGCGTTGATACCCCAGGCATCTTTATCAGCAGTGGCTTTGGCAGTCATGGACAGGTTCCTCATCAAGTTGAATCAAAAGCACATAAAAAAACCGCCGGAGTGACGGCGGTTTTTGGGAGATCAGACGTTTGTTTCAGGTACGTTCAGAACTCTCTACCGCCTATGGCGCAAGAGAACCAAAAATAGCTAAAGAAAAAATACACTGATGTCATAAGATTGGAATGTAGCACAGTCACATCAGCCCATACTGACAATGCAGGCCTCACGCGAAGTCATCAGGCCGTGCCGCCGACCGTCAAGCCATCAATCCGCAGCGTGGCTTGCCCCACACCGACCGGCACACTCTGCCCTTCTTTGCCACAGGTGCCGACGCCGCTGTCGAGCTTCATGTCATTGCCGATCATACTGACACGTTTCAAGACTTCAGGCCCGCTGCCCACCAGCGTCGCACCCTTGACCGGGTACAAAATTTTGCCGTTTTCCACCCAATAGGCCAGGCTCGCCGAGAACACGAATTTGCCCGATGTGATGTCCACCTGCCCACCCCCAAAATTGGTGGCATACAAGCCCCTCTTGATGCTGGCAACGATTTCTTCAGGTGACTTGTCGCCGCCCAGCATGTAGGTATTGGTCATGCGCGGAATCGGCACGTGAGCATAACTTTCGCGCCGACCATTGCCGGTCGGCTTGACACCCATCAGGCGGGCATTCATGGCATCCTGAATATAGCCCTTGAGAATACCGTCTTCAATCAGCACATTGCGACCACTGGCGTTTCCTTCGTCATCGACGTTGAGTGAACCGCGCCGGTCGCTCAGCGTGCCGTCGTCCAGCACGGTCACCCCTTTGGCGGCCACACGCTGACCAATCCGGCCACTAAAGGCACTTGAACCTTTACGATTGAAGTCACCTTCGAGCCCATGGCCGATCGCTTCGTGCAGCAAAATACCGGGCCAGCCTGATCCCAGCACGACCGTCATTTCTCCTGCGGGCGCCGGCCGAGCCTCCAGATTGGTAAGCGCTGCCGATACAGCTTCATCGACATACTGACCAATCAGCGCATCGTCGAAATAGGCAAAACCAAAACGCCCCCCGCCGCCGGCCGACCCGACCTCGCGACGGCCTTGTTGCTCCGCAAACACCGTCACACTCAGGCGCACCAGCGGGCGCACATCAGCAGCCAGGGTGCCGTCGGCACGCGCCACCAGCACGACGTCATATTCGGCCGCCAAACCCGCCATGACCTGCGCCACACGCGGGTCTTTGGCGCGGGCCAACTGCTCTACTTTTTCCAGCAGCTTAACCTTGGCGGTGCTGTCCAGGCTGGCAATGGGGTCCAGCCCGTTGTACAGGGAGCGGGCAGACGCTATTTTTTTGCTGGGTACGCGCGCCCGTCCAACCTGGGCGATGCTGGAGATGGAACGCACGGTGCGTGCCGCATCCAGCAGTGACGCCTCAGAAATATCATCAGAATAGGCAAAAGCCGTTTTTTCGCCACTGACGGCGCGCACACCAACACCCTGATCAATGGAAAACGAGCCAGTCTTGACAATGCCTTCTTCCAGGCTCCAGCCTTCTGAGCGGGTGTACTGGAAATACAGGTCTGCTTCATCCACCTTGTGCGCCTTGATCTCGGCCAGGGCCCGGGCCAGATGGGATTCATCCAAACCAAAAGGTGTAAGCAGCAGGGACTTGGCAACAGCCAGGCGTTCAAGGGTGGGTTCGCGTGAAATCATCGCGCGATTCTAGGGCTTGGGGACAAAAGTGCGGTTGGGCGAGCGACTCAACCCCTTGCGCCATGCGGCAACCGGTAAGACAGCCAACATCAGACAAGATGTTAATGAAAGAGCAAACCTCAATTCGTTGAGGTCAGAGCAAATCTTGATCTGTCCCGCAAATGCCAAATTTTCTTGGTCTGTTCCACAAAGCATCAGGATTGCACCAGCCTTTTGGATTTGGCAATCGACATCAGAATGCCTAGACCCAGGCCCAGGGTCACCATGGCGGTACCTCCATAACTGATAAACGGCAGCGGCACACCTACCACCGGCAAAATGCCACTGACCATGCCCATGTTGACGAAGGCATAACAAAAGAAAATCATCGCCACGGCGCCCCCCAACAGACGGGTGAACATGGTCGGCGCCTCCAGTGCAATCACCAGCGCGCGCAACACCAAAAAGAGAAAGGCCGCGATCAGCAACAAATTTCCAAACAGGCCAAACTCCTCCGAGAACGCAGCAAAAATAAAGTCGGTGGTGCGTTCGGGGATGAACTCCAGGTGGGTCTGCGTGCCCTGCATGAAACCCTTGCCCCAAAACCCGCCCGAGCCAATCGCAATCATGCCCTGAATGATGTGAAAACCCTTACCCAACGGATCTCGGGTGGGGTCAAGCAGGGTGCACACACGCTGCTGCTGGTATTCGCGCAGCAAGGGCCAGCTCACACCCTCGGCACACAACTCAGGTTCAAACACCACTAACAGGATGATGCCCAGGAGAACCAGCACCAGCGGCGGAGCCACCAGTTTCCAACTTAATCCGGCGAAAAAGATCACTGAAAGCCCGGCCGCCAAAACCAGCAGCGAGGTGCCCAGATCAGGCTGCTTCATGATCAGCCCCACCGGCACCGCCAACAAGAGGCCTGCGACCAAAAAGTCCAGGGGCCGCAGTTGACCCTCGCGCTTTTGAAACCACCAGGCCAACATCAGCGGCATGGCAATTTTGAGAATTTCACTGGGCTGAATGGTGACACCCACATAAAGCCAGCGTCTGGCGCCTTTTTTGGTGACACCAAAAACCGCCACAGCAATCAGCAGCGTCACCCCCAATAGATAGAGCGGCACAGCCAGTGCCATCAATCGCTGCGGCGGGATTTGTGCCACCACAAACATGATGAAGCCGGCAATCAGCATGTTGCGGGCATGATCTTCAAAGCGTGTGCCGTGGTCATAACCCGAGGAAAACATGCTCAGCAAACCCGCGCCCACCAGGATAAAGACGGCAAAGGCCAAAGGGCCGTCAAAACCCGAAAACCAGGGTGACAAGCGGCGCAACAACGAAGGGCGTTCAAAAACCAGAGACATGGGCGCAATTATCGCGGGGTGCCTTCAAGTGGCACCACTCGCAACGGGATCGTGACCGGCCCGTCGTTGATCAAATGGACCTGCATGTCAGCCGCAAACTCGCCAGTTTCAACCACGGGGTGAGCGCACCTGGCTTGCTGCACAAAATAATCGTACAGCCGCCGACCCTCATCCGGCCCAGCTGCAGCGGTAAAGCTGGGCCGGTTGCCACCAGACGCGTCTGCCGCCAGCGTGAATTGGCTAACCACCAGCAGGCCGCCCATTTGCCCCAGGCCATCCAGGTTTTGCACGTTGTGGTTCATTTTTCCATCGGCGTCGCTGAAGATGCGCAATTTCAGGATTTTGGCGAGCAGCTTGTCACTTTGCGCCTCGGTGTCACCACGCTCGGCGCACAACAAGACCAGGAGGCCCGGGCCTATTTCGCCGACCCTGCGGCCGGTAACTTCAACCCGCGCATGGCTTACCCGCTGCAACACGGCCATCATGACCCGGTGTCCCGTGCGTTGGTTGGCGTGTTAAAACGGCTCAACAGCGAACGATCAGGCGAGCGTGACACGGACAAACTTGCGTTTACCCACTTGCAAAACATAGGTGCCTGCCGCCAGCTTCAAAGCCTTGTCACTCACCACAGCGGAGTCAATGCGAACGCCACCCCCATCGATCAGACGATTGCCTTCACCACTGGATGTCGCCAAGCCCGCCATCTTGAGGAGCGCAGCGATACCGAGCGGCGCGCCGTCCGGAACCAGGGCAAAGGCCAATTCGACAATTTCATCGGGAATACCGCCCTTGCTGCGGTTGATGAAGTCTTGTTCAGCCGCTTCGGCCGCCGCGCTGGAGTGAAACCGTGTGGTGATTTCCTTGGCCAGCGCCACTTTGGCCTCTTTGGGGTTGCGCCCAGCCACCACGTCAACTTTCAAGGCGGCAATTTCTGCTTCGGACCTGAAGCTCAGTAGCGTGTACCAGCGCCACATCAACACGTCGGAAATGCTCAGGACCTTGGCAAACATGGTGTTGGCATCTTCGCTGATGCCAATGTAATTGCCCTTGCTTTTGGACATTTTCTCAACACCGTCAAGGCCTTCAAGCAGCGGCATAGTCAAAATGCACTGCGGCTCCTGGCCGTATTCTGACTGCAAATGGCGCCCGACCAGCAAATTGAATTTTTGGTCGGTACCGCCCAGTTCCAGGTCGCTTTTCAGGGCAACCGAGTCATAACCCTGCATCAGCGGGTACAAAAATTCATGCACACTGATTGGTGTGCCGGCATGAAAACGGTCATGAAAGTCATTCCGCTCCATCATGCGTGCCACCGTGTAGCGCGCAGCCAGCTCAATCATGCCGCGCGAACCCAAAGCGTCGCCCCACTCACTGTTGTAACGAATCTCGGTTTTTGACGGGTCAAGCACCATGGAAGCCTGGCGGTAATAGGTTTGGGCATTGACCTCAATTTGTTCACGCGTGAGGGGTGGGCGCGTCGAATTGCGCCCTGACGGATCACCGATCAGGGTGGTGAAGTCGCCAATCAAAAAAATGACAGTATGGCCCAAATCCTGCAACTGGCGCAACTTGTTGAGCACCACCGTGTGGCCAATATGAATGTCGGGCGCAGTGGGGTCCAGCCCGAGTTTGATGCGCAACGGCTTGCCCGAGGCCTCGGAACGCACCAGTTTTTTCAACCATTCGTCCGGCGGAATCAGTTCTTCGCAACCGCGTAGCGTGACTGCCAACGCCTCTTTGACACGATCGGAAGCAGCAAATTGAGGCGTTTTGGCATGTGTCATAAGGGTTTTTCTGGATGCGTCAGTTGGGGCAGGGTTTATACTCAAAGGCTGTTTTTTAACGTGATTTTACGTGGGCATCAACGCCCTGTTTTTCACATCTGTTGTGTCTTCCAGACAAGCCTCAACTCAGGATTCACTTTTGATCAAGCAATTCATCGTCGGCGGCCAGTCTTTTTCGAGTGCTGCCGCCCATTGGCTAAAACAACATCCCAAACGCATCACAGCCATCGTTGCCGCCTTACTGCTCAGTGGCGGTGGGGGTGCGTTTGCCGTGGCCTCACTGGGGCCGGATGCCGCCGATTTGCCTGTCCAGGAAATCATGGAAACCGTGCTACCCCTGGCACTGCCTGACTATAACCACGATGTTGCGCCTGCGTATGTGCTCTACCGCACCGATCACACGCGCACCAGCGACACCGCCGACACCCTACTCAAACGCCTGGGCATTGATGATGCGCAAGCCGCAGCCTATCTCCGCAATGACAGCAGCGCACACCAGATGTTGCTGGGCCGTAGCGGCCGGCAAATTACGGCCGAAGCCACCCATGACCAGCAGCTGAACAAACTCTCAGCCCGCTGGAGCAGCGACACCAATGGTGAGTTCAAACGACTGGTGATTGAGCGCCAGGGTGATCATTTCGTGACACGCATCGAAACTGCCGCCTTGAGCGCAAGCAGCCAGTTGGCCAGCGGCACCATTCAGAGTTCATTGTTCGCTGCGTCCGACGAGGCCAAAATTCCCGATGCGATTGCCGTGCAATTGGCCGAGATTTTTTCGGGTGACATTGACTTTCGCCGCGAGTTGCGCAAAGGCGATCGGTTTTCCGTGGTCTATGAAACCCTGGAAGGCGACGGCGAGCCGCTACGCACTGGTCGCGTGCTAAGCGCCGAATTTGTCAATGCTGGCAAGTCGTACCAAGCCATGTGGTTTGACGAACCCGTGGCCGGACAAGCGGCGGGCGGCATGCAGTCGGGCAATCCCAGCAGCAAAGGTGCCTATTACACACTCGGTGGCCAAAGTCTTCGCCGCGCATTTTTGAGTTCACCTGTCGCCTTTTCGCGTGTCAGCAGTGGATTCGCGATGCGCTTTCATCCTATCCTGAAACAAATGCGCGCCCATCTGGGGACTGATTTTGCCGCCAGCACCGGAACACCTGCACGTACTGTCGGCGACGGCATCGTGACATTTTCAGGTGTTCAAAACGGCTATGGCAATGTCGTTTTTATCAAGCACCGTGGCAACACCGAAACGGTGTATGCCCATTTGAGCAAACTGCTGGTGCGCCGGGGAGAGCGCGTCGAACAAGGCCAAACCATAGGTTTGGTTGGATCGACAGGCTGGGCAACCGGTCCCCACTTGCACTTTGAAGTGCGCAACAACGGTGTACAGCAGGACCCCATGAAAGTGGCAAAACAGAGCGAGTCCGTGCCAGTGACGGCCGCTGTCAAACCCGCCTTTGACCAGTTGGCGCAACAAGCCAGGGTGGCATTGGCCGCTGCCGCGACCCTGGAAGTCAGTAGCACACAATAAGTTGCATTGCTGGTTCAGCGTGTGATGGAGTTATTCATTGGCCTGATGTCAGGCACCTCGCTGGACGGGGTGGATGGCGTTTTGGCAGACTTCGGCACCACCCCACTCACCGTGCGCGCCCACGCCAGTGCAGCACTGGCTCCCGGTCTGAAAGCCGAGCTGCTGGCACTTAACCGACCTGGGGCCAACGAGTTGCATCGTGCCGCATTGGCCGCCAACGCGCTGATGCGCGTGTATGCCAGCGTGGTCCGTCAACTTCTGGCCACGTCTGCGCTGGCACCTGAGCAGGTCATGGCCATAGGCGCCCACGGACAAACCGTACGACACCAGCCACAAATGCACGACGGCACCGGCTACACGCTGCAATTGGCCAACCCATCGCTGCTGACCGAGCTCACCGGCATCGACGTCGTGGCTGACTTCAGGAGCCGCGATGTCGCCGCAGGCGGCCAGGGCGCCCCCTTGGTGCCCGCTTTTCACCAGGCCCGATTTGGCCAGTCAGGCCAGGTCATGAGCGTGCTCAATATCGGCGGCATGGCGAACCTGACGGTGCTGAGCCCTGCGCTGACTGACGGGGTGCGAGGTTTTGACTGCGGTCCCGGCAATGCCATGATGGATGACTGGTGCCAACGTCATCAGGGTCTTGCCTTTGATGCTGGCGGCGCTTGGGCGGCGACCGGCCAGGTGCAAGCTGACTTGCTCAAGACCTTGTTGGCTGAACCATTTTTTGCCTTGACACCACCCAAAAGCACGGGACGAGATTTGTTCAGCCCGGATTGGCTTGACCGGCAACTCATCAGCTTTGCTGACCTGGCACCTGCCGATGTTCAGACCACATTGACCGAGTTGACCGCGAGCACCTGTGCCACGGCGGTCAAAATGGTTGGGCCCGACAGCCAACAACTGATCGTTTGCGGCGGCGGCGCCTTCAATACCCACCTGATGGCGCGCCTGCAAGCACTTCTGCCTGGTGTGGCGGTTCAGCCCTCAGATGTCCACGGTTTGCCGGCCCAGCAAGTCGAGGCCACGGCCTTTGCCTGGCTGGCCCGCAAAACAATTCGGCGCGAAGCTTTGAGCCTGCAAAGCATCACGGGCACCCGAGGTGCCCGTGTCTTGGGTGCGATTTACCCGGCCTGAGCGGGTCTGCGCAAGTTGGTCAAGAAAAGCTTGAGCCGCAACCACAGGTGGTGGTGGCGTTGGGGTTTTTGATGACAAACTGCGCACCCTGCAAGTCTTCCTTGTAGTCAATCTCTGCGCCCACCAGGTACTGGTAGCTCATGGCATCAATCAACAGTGAAACCCCATTTTTGGTCATGGTTGTGTCGTCATCGTTGGTGATTTCATCAAAGGTAAACCCGTACTGAAAACCCGAGCAACCGCCGCCCTGCACAAACACGCGAAGTTTCAGGTCAGGATTACCTTCTTCTGCAATCAGGTCAGCCACTTTGGCCGCCGCACTGTCGGTAAACAAAATCGGGGCGGGCATTTCGGTTTGAATGTCTTCAGCAACAGCACTCATGAATTTCTCCGTTAATTGGAATTGATCAAATGGTACAGTAATTTGATCAAGTTTTATCTCATTCGTTATTAGCCGCTAGTTTCAGTGTGGGTTTTTCTTGGGCGCGGGCCTCCAGGTTGGGGCACAAATGGCCATCGACCAAGGCGCCCTGGTGCATTTCCAGCGCTTTGTACGCCACGTCACCCTTGATGCGTGCCTTGGGCTGCAACTCCAGCATGACCCGGGCATGGACCGGGCCATTCACGGTCCCATTGATGATGATGTGATCCGCCTGCACCTCACCCGTGACCGACGCAGACTCCGAGATCACCAGAATACTGGGGCGCACCATGTCCCCCGTGAGATTGCCATGGACCTGACCATCCAGCCGCATACCGTCTGCAAATGTGAAATTTCCGTCAATCTGACACTGCTGGGCAATCAAGCTTTTGATGGCCGGTTGCTTTTTCTTGTTGAACATGCGTTATCTCCAAATAGTTCAGGCAAATGATAGCGCTGGATCGATCAGAGTTTGACGGCATACGCCGCCTTGACCACCTTGCCATCCAGCACTTTGGCACTGATGCCTTTCAACTCCACATCTGCCGGGACCTGGAATACGCCCTGAAATCGCCCATGCTGGCGCAATGTGAGGGGCAAGGCGCCCTCAGGCAAATCTGTGGACCAGGGCTTGCCGTGGCGCAGTCCACTGAATGTCAGCGCCAATTGGCCACTGAAATCCGGAGGGTTTTTGCCCGCCTGGATCACCAGAACCTGCCACTTCACTTCACCCGTTTTCAAGGCATCGGCTTGCAGTTGACGAATTGCCAACCCGGTGCGACCCGAGGCCGGAATCAGCTGCTCAAAAAAACCAAGATCGTCTTTGAGACGCTGGTTCTCCAAGGCCAACTGCTGATTGAGTACCCCAAGTTTCTCCTGGGCCATTTTTTCGGTCGTTAGCACCGTCTCGGCCGTATTGGCCACTGACTGCGCCTTGTTACGCGCATCTTTCAGACTTGAAATTTCAGCCTGCAAGGCCAGGATTTCAGCTTTTGACTGCTGTAATTGCTCGTGAACGCCGCGCTCCAGTCCGGCAATGTCCTTGCCAAACTCAAACGCCCACAACGCAATCGCAGCGCAAAAGCCAAACACCAGCGCAATCAGCACCCAGCGCAAGGGCCACGGCATGGCGCTGCGCACCGCCATGCGCGGGGCACTGACCGTCAGTCGGCGCAGCAATAAACGCAGTCGCATGACAATGACCTCGGGATCAGAACGCAAAAAGCCGCCAGAACTTGCATTCGGCGGCCTTTTTTGAAAAAGCGAAAATTAACGCTTGCTGAACTGCTTGCGACGGCGGGCACCGTGCAAACCGACCTTCTTACGTTCCACTTCGCGGGCATCACGGGTCACGAAACCGGCTTTGCTCAACTCGGGCTTGAGGGTCGCATCGTAGTCGATCAGGGCACGGGTAATACCGTGGCGCACTGCACCGGCTTGACCGGACTCACCGCCGCCTGCCACATTGACCATGATGTCAAAGGTTTCAGCGTGGTTGGTCAGCATCAGGGGCTGTTTGCAGATCATGATCGAGGTCTCACGGCCAAAGAACTTTTGAATATCTTTGCCGTTGACGACGATTTGGCCAGAGCCTTTTTTCAGGAAAACACGGGCGACGCTTGATTTACGACGGCCGGTACCATTGTTCCATTCACCAATCATTGAGAGCTCCTTAAAGTACCAACACTTTGGGTTGCTGGGCAGTGTGCGGGTGCTCAGCACCACCGTACACCTTGAGCTTCTTGATCATGGCGTAGCCCAGAGGGCCTTTAGGCAGCATGCCCTTGACGGCTTTTTCCAAAGCGCGGCCAGGGAATTTGGCTTGCATGTCACGAAAGTTGGTGGAACTGATGCCGCCCGGGTAACCGGAGTGGCTGTAGTAGACCTTATCAAGGGACTTGGCACCGGTCACGCGCAGCTGGGCTGCGTTGGTCACGATGATGAAGTCGCCGGTATCGACGTGAGGCGTGTAAATGGCCTTGTGTTTGCCGCGTAAACGGAGAGCAACTTCGCTGGCTACTCGTCCGAGGACCTTGTCGGTCGCGTCAATCACAAACCACTCGTGCACGACCTCAGCGGGTTTTGCGCTGAAAGTTGACATGAGATTTCTCTTTATAAAGGAGGGTTTGCAGGGCTCTTTTCCACGGTCGGCGTTCCTCTGATGGGAATCTCTTAGGTGGTGAAATATCTTTGCCGCGGAGCCACTAGGCGCTGCAAAGCCGTGCATTATACGAAAAATGCGCGGCAACGGTTAACATCGCCAACATGTTCAGTTATCGACACGCCTTTCATGCCGGCAACCATGCCGATGTTCTCAAGCACACCACGCTGCTGGCCATGCTGCGCCACATGGCACTCAAAGACACGGCCTTTACCGTGTTCGACACCCATGCCGGGGCTGGTTTGTACCGCCTCGATGGCGACTATGCCAGCACCAGTGGCGAAGCCGGTGAGGGCTATTTGCGCCTGATTGAGAAACTCGCCAACATCACACCCACGCCCGCGCTGCAGGACTACCTCGATATGGTGGCCAGTTTCAACACGCCGGACAGCCACAAGGTGTACCCCGGTTCACCCTTCATCATCCAGCGCCTGCTGCGCGAGCGCGACAAGCTCAAGTTGTTTGAAATCCATCCCACCGATACCAAAACCCTGTCCTCCAATATTGCCCAACTGGATGTAGGCCGACAGGTGGCCGTGTTGCGCGAAGACGGTTTTGAAGGCATCAAGAAATTCCTGCCGCCGCCCTCACGTCGCGCCCTGGTGTTGTGCGACCCGAGTTATGAGATCAAGAACGACTACAACCGCGTGGTCGACATGGTGGCTGATGCGCTGGCCCGGTTCTCTACCGGCACCTATGCCATCTGGTACCCGATCATTCCACGCCCGGAAGCACACCAGTTGCCACGCAAGCTCAGGACACTTGCCACCAAAGCCGGCAAACCCTGGCTCAACGCCACGCTCACCGTCAAGTCCAGCAAGCTGCTCACCAATGACGCGGGCGACGTCATCCGCCCGGGCCTGCCCGCCAGCGGCATGTTTGTCATCAACCCGCCGCACACCCTGAAAAGCGCCTTGAAGGAGAGCTTGAAGCAAGTGGCGCAGGTGCTGGCGCAAGACCAGAACAATGCGTTTGAGGTGGAGTCGGGCACTTAAGTGCCTGACTCCTTGACCAGGGAGGCACCCGAAAGTGCCTCCGATGGGTCATGCCATCACCTACCGGTTCAACACCGCGTTTAACGCCACCCCGGTGTGCGTGCCTAAGCCCACCACCACTTCGGGCGAGCCCGCAGCCACCACGCGGCCACCGGCATTACCGCCCTCCGGCCCCAGGTCCAGCACCCAGTCGGCCTCGGCAATCACATCCAGATCGTGTTCGATCACCACCACGCTGTGACCACCATCGACCAGACGGTGCAGCACCTTGATGAGCTTTTCCACATCGGCCATGTGCAAACCCACCGTGGGCTCGTCCAGCACGTACAGCGTGTGCGGTGCCTTCTGGCCGCGCCGGGTGATGTCGTCCCGCACCTTGCTGAGTTCGGTCACCAGCTTGATGCGCTGCGCCTCGCCGCCACTCAAGGTGGGTGACGGCTGACCCAGGGTCAAGTATCCCAGGCCCACGTCTTTCAGCAGTTGCAGCGGATGGGAAATCACCGGCATGGCGGCAAAAAAGTCCACCGCTTCGTCCACTTCCATTTGCAGCACATCACCGATGTTTTTGCCGCGCCAGGTCACCGCCTGAGTCTCAGGGTTGAAGCGCGCACCCTTGCAGGTTTCGCACAGCACCTTCACATCGGGCAGAAAACTCATGGCGATGGTGCGAATGCCCTGCCCTTCACAACCCGGGCAACGACCTTCGCCGATGTTGAAGCTGAAGCGGTTGGCGGCATAACCTCGCGCCTTGGCTTCCAGCGTGTCAGCAAAAAGCTTGCGGATGGTGTCCCAGAAACCGATGTAGGTGGCTGGGCATGAACGCGGCGTTTTACCGATGGGGGTTTGATCGACTTCCAGCACGCGGTCCACGGCCTCAAAGCCGGTGACATCGTTGCACCCAACCCAGGCAATGGTTTCACCTGCTGCCAACGCATCACGCCCGGCCTTGGTACTGCGTTTTTGCACGGCGACATACACGTTGGCGAGCAACACGTCACGCGCCAGAGTGGACTTGCCCGAGCCACTGACTCCGGTGACGGCGACCAGTCGGCTCAAGGGAATGCTGGCTGTGACCTTGTGCAAGTTATGCAAGGTGGCACCGGTGACAGTAATCCAGTGTTGTTCTTCGCAGTCCGTCACCATCCGTCGCGGTTTCAGCGGGTGTTTCATCGCGTGCAGCAAATAGCGACCGGTCTGTGAATCGGCCGCACCCTGAATGTCCGCTACCCGCCCTTCGGCCACCAAACGCCCGCCGCGTTTGCCGGCGCTGGGACCAATGTCGATGATGTGGTCGGCGTGGCGAATGGTGTCCACGTCGTGTTCCACCACCACCAGCGTGTTGCCCTGGTCGCTCAAAGTCTGCAAAGCGCCAAGTAATATCTGGTTGTCACGCGCGTGCAGGCCGATGGTCGGCTCATCCAGCACGTAACACACGCCCTGCAAATTGCTGCCCAGTTGCGCCGCCAGCCGAATGCGCTGGGCCTCACCGCCGCTCAAAGTGGGCGCGCCCCGGTCCAGCGTCAGGTAACCCAGGCCCACTTGCTCCAGAAATTCCAGACGCCCCTTGATCTCCGGGATCAGGTCGCGGGCAATGTCACGCTCTCGCCCGCTCAGGCGACCCAGGGCTTGCATTGTTTCGACCCAGCCGCGCAGGTCGCTCACGCTCAGGCGCGCCAGTTCGGTGATGGCGATGCCGTCGAGTGATGCTTGTAGGGTGGACTTCAGTCCACCTGGCCGACTAAAGTCGGCCCTACGAAAACCAGCCACAGCCTGGGATTCAGGCTGATTCAGGTTCGCCCCAAACCGCACCGCCCGTGCCGTCGCGTTGAGGCGGGTACCCTGACAGGTCGGGCACACGGCATCAACCAGGTCTTCCACCTCGGGCTCGGCAAAGGTCTGCTCACGGCCCTTGTTGTCGTCATCGCGCACCGAGTCGTCAAACACCTTGCGCTGCTCACGTGTGAGCTTGACACCGGTGCCCACGCAGTCCGGACACCAGCCGTGTTTGCTGTTGTAACTGAACAGCCGCGGGTCAAGTTCGGCATAACTGGTGCTGCAGACCGGGCAGGCGCGCAGGGTGGAGAACGCGCTCAAGCGCCCAATGCCCGCCGTGGGGGCACCGGAAAGCATGGTCTCGCTCAAGCCATTCAGATCGCTCAACACATGCACCACGCCCTTGCCGTGCTGCAAGGCCCGGGCCAGGGCGTCACGCAACAGCGCTTCCTGCTCCGGCAACACATCGAGGCTGAACACCGGCAGCTCAATGGTGTGCTCCTTGAAGCGGTCCAGGCGCGGGAAGTTGGTGGTGGGCAAAAAGTTGCCATCGACCCGCAAATGGGTGAAGCCGCGTGGGCGCGCCCAATCGGCCAGCTCGGTGTAAACACCTTTGCGGTTCATCACCAGCGGCGCCAGCAGGCCGATGTGCTGGCCGCGGAAATTCTTCAGCAACTGGGCCGCAATCTTTTCGGGCGTTTGCGGCGCCACCGGCGTGCCGTCATGAATGCAATGCTGGGTGCCGAGCTTGACGAACAACAGCCGCAAAAAATGCCAGACCTCAGTGGTGGTGCCCACCGTCGACTTGCGCCCGCCGCGGCTCAGGCGCTGCTCGATCGCCACCGTAGGAGGGATGCCATACACCGCGTCCACCTCGGGCCGACCCGCCGGCTGCACGATCGAACGCGCGTAGGCGTTGAGCGACTCCAGGTAACGGCGCTGGCCTTCGTTGAACAGGATGTCGAACGCCAGCGTCGATTTGCCCGAGCCCGAGACCCCGGTGACCACGGTGAACTTGCCGCGCGGGATATTGACGCTCAAGGACTTGAGGTTGTGCTCGCGCGCGTTGATGATCTGGATGCTGTTGTCGTGTCCATGGCCGGTCGCTGCGACAGCCCGCCTGTGCCCTGCCGTTTCGACGGACTTCCCCTGTAGGGTCGACTTCAGTCGACCTGGTTGACCTGGCCGACTGAAGTCGACCCTACCAAGCCCAGCCCCACCAGCGAAGTCTTGCACCTCATGCACCACGCCCATTTGCGCGGCGTACTCGCGTAGCGCCTGCCCAGTGTGCGAATGGGCGTGCAGCATCACCTCTTCGGGTGTGCCGTAGGCCACCACTTCGCCACCGGCGTCGCCACCTTCGGGGCCCAAATCAATCAACCAGTCCGAGGCGCGAATCACGTCCAGGTTGTGCTCAATCACCAGCAGTGAATGGCCCGCATCCTGCAGCTTGCGCAGTGCCCGCATGAGTTTGGCAATGTCGTCAAAGTGCAGCCCGGTGGTCGGCTCGTCGAACATGAATAACACACCACGCTTGGCCGTGGGCTGGCGGCTGGCACTGGCGCTTTTGGCGGCTTCGGCCAGAAAACCGGCGAGCTTGAGGCGCTGCGCTTCGCCGCCGCTCAGCGTGGGCACCGGCTGACCCAGTTTGACGTAGTCCAGACCGACGTCCATGATGGGTTGCAGCGCCCGCAACACGTCACGGTCTGCCTTGAAAAGCGCAGCGGCTTCGCTAACGGTCAGGTTGAGGACATCGGCCACGTTGAGGTGCTGCGCCTCACGTTCAATCGTGATTTCCAGAATCTCGGGACGGTAACGTTTGCCGTCGCAATCCGGGCAGCGCAGGTAGACATCGCTCAAGAACTGCATTTCCACATGCTCGAAGCCCGAACCGCCGCAGGTGGGGCAGCGGCCGTCGCCGTTGTTAAAGCTGAATTTGGTGGCGGTGTAGCCCCGCTGCTTGGACAGCGGCGCGCTGGCAAAAATCTCGCGAAGGGTATCCCAGGCACCAACATAACTCACCGGGTTCGAGCGCGCGGTTTTGCCGATCGGCGACTGGTCCACAAACACCACGTCGCTGAGCTGCTCGGCCCCCAGCAGCCGCTCAAAAGCACCCGGCGTCTCGGTAGCCTTGCCAAAGTGGCGTAACAGCGCGGGGGCCAGCGTGTCCTGGATCAGCGTGGATTTGCCGGAACCACTGACGCCGGTGACACACACCAGGCGATTGAGTGGAATTTCGACCGTGACGTGCTTCAGGTTGTGGTCGCTGGCGCCTTCGAGCACCAAGCGCGGCGTGCTGGCGGCGACCAGGCGCTTGAAGCCCATGCCCACGGTCTTGCGCCCGCCCAAATACGCGCCAGTGAGTGTGTCGGCGTTGCGCAAGTCGGCGGTGCTGCCATCAAACACAATCTGGCCACCACGTTCGCCGGGGCCCGGGCCCATGTCGATCATGCGGTCAGCGGCCAGCATCACGGCCGGGTCATGCTCCACCACCACCAGTGTGTTGCCCGCGTCGCGCAGGCGCTGCATGGCCACAATGATGCGGTGCATGTCGCGTGGGTGCAGGCCGATACTGGGCTCATCAAGCACAAACAAGGTGTTGACCAGCGACGTGCCCAGCGCAGTCGTGAGGTTGATGCGCTGCACCTCGCCGCCACTGAGGGTGCGGCTTTGCCGGTCCAACGTGAGGTAACCAATACCTACCTCGCACAGGTATTTCAAGCGGGTGCTGATTTCCTCAAACAACAGCTTGAGGGTTTTTTGATCGGCTTCAGACACCCCCGGATTGAGCTGTGCGAGCTGCATGGTCTCAAAAAACAAACGCAAGCGGTCCATCGGCAATTGCATCAAATCATGCAAGCACAAGCCCGGCAAGGCTTCCAGCTGGTCACGGGTCCACGTCACCCCTTGTGGCATGAAGCGTTGCGTCGGCGCCAGCACGACATCGGCGTCGGCTTTGGAGCCGATGCGCCACAGCAGGCTCTCAGTCTTCAGCCTGGCACCACCACAATCCGGACACGGCGTGTAGCTGCGATACTTGGACAGCAGCACCCGGATGTGCATCTTGTAGGACTTGGTTTCCAGGTATTCAAAAAAACGCTTGACGCCAAACCAGTGCTGGTTCCACTTGCCATTCCAGTGCGGCGAGCCGTGAATCACCCAGTGTTGGTGCTCAGACGACAGCTTGTTCCACGGCGTGTCGCGCGGAATCCCCTCGGCTTCGGCATGGCGCATCAAGTCGTCCTGCGCCTCTTGCCAGGCCGGCGTTTGTATCGGTTTGATGGCGCCAGCGCGCAAGGTGAGTTTGTCGTTGGGAATCACCAAACCATAGTCAACCCCGATGACCCGACCAAAGCCGCGGCAGGTGTCACAGGCGCCCACAGCCGAGTTGAAGGAAAACATCGACGCAATCGGATCGGTGTAGCGCAGATTGCTCTCCGGGCAATGCAGACCGGTCGAGAACTTCCAGATGACGGGCTCCGACACTTCCGCCGCTGGCGGCGCATCCAGCAGGTACACCGTCATACGGCCGCTGCCGTGTTTGAGCGCCACTTCAATCGCTTCCAGCGCACGGGCGCGCTCGGCCGTACCCAGCCGGAAGCGGTCCGCCACCACGTCGAGCACCTTGCGCCTGGAAATGGGCTCGGCGGCAGTTTTACCGACTTTCTTTTTGACCACCTCCGTGTGGGTCTCGACCGTCACCTCACGCTCGGCCTGCACCTTGGTGAAGCCACTCACCGACAGCCACTGTTCGACCTCGGCCGACGTGGCACTGGCGGGCAACTCCACCGGGAAGGTGATGGCCAGGCGTGCGTCGCTGCTACCCACCCGCTGCTGCAATTGGGCATAAATGGTCTCCGGCGTATCGTGGCGCACCGGCTGGGCCGATACCCGGTCAAACAAGGCACCGGCGCGGGCAAACAGCAGCTTCAAATGGTCGTTGAGCTCAGTCATGGTGCCCACGGTGGAGCGGCTGGAGCGCACCGGGTTGGTCTGGTCAATGGCAATCGCCGGTGGCACGCCGTCGACCTTGTCGACAGCCGGTTTGTCCATGCGGTCGAGAAACTGACGCGCATAGGCACTGAAAGTCTCCACGTAACGGCGCTGGCCTTCGGCAAACAGGGTGTCGAACACCAGGCTGGACTTGCCCGAGCCGCTCGGGCCGGTCACCACGGTCAGCTCACCCGTGCGAATGTCCAGATCGAGGTTTTTGAGGTTGTGCTGGCGTGCACCGCGAATGCGGATGGTTCCCTGTGACATGAAGGCTTTCCGATTTGTGAGGCAAACATTCTATGGATGTCCGCCCGACAAACCCGGTCAAAGGGGCTTACGTACGACGCACCCCTGGCGCAATGGCTGCCGCCGCGTACCACGCGCCCTCAAACCACGCATCGCCCGCCAGATAAGCCTGCAACATAGGCAAGGCATCAAACCCCCAGAACAATTTGCCATCGACCTCGAAAGTGGGCACACCAAACACACCCTGCGCAATCGCCTCGGCAGTGTTGGCCTTGAGCCGGGCCTTGACCTCGTCACTGTCTGGCAAGTGTGCCGGCTTCAATTGCTGGGTGAGCACTTGCAGACGAACAGGGTCAGCCGCCTCCAGCCCGCCCTGCCAGACATGGCGAAATACCGTCTCACAGACATAACGATTCGGCTGCTCTGGCGCGCCACAGGCCAGCGCCAGCCGCAACAAGGCCAGCGGGTTGAACGGGTGGGAGGCGGGCAACTGCAGCGTAAGCCCGTGCTGGTGCGCCAGCCACAGCACCTGGCGGTAGGTCCACTCGCGCTTGCCCGCAATCTCGGCCGGGCCCAGTTGCCCGTGGTGTTTCAGCAAGGCGCCAAACAGCACCGGCTTATAAGTCACGCTGGTACTGTGGCCCATCAGCGCCTCGGGCAATTGCTCGAACGCCAGGTACGCGTAGGGCGATATGAAATCCAGGTAAAAAGTAATGTGTTTCATGGTGCAAACTCGGTCAGGCGCGCTTCGATTCTGGTCCAGACGACGCGTTTGAACACGTCATCGGCGTTGCCCCACCGGCCAATTTCGTCGAGCGTGCGCAAACAGCCCTGGCACAAACCGGTTGACGCGTCCATTTGGCACACCGACATGCAGGGCGATGGCACGGTCTGGGCATGGCTCTGGGCACTGGCGCGGATGTGTCGGGCGCTGGCCGCCAGGAATTTCATGGCTTTGGGGTCGGGACTCAAGCAGTTTCTCCTGCCGCCACATCCACCACGGGCGCACCGGTCAGGTGCACCAGGTCCGCGGGCTTCAGTTTAAAAACGCCATGCGGATGCCCGGCCGCCGCCCAGATTTCGTCAAAACGCAGCAGGTCGCGGTCGATCAGGGTGACGGGCGCCACGGCATGTCCCACCGGCGAAACACCGCCAATGGAAAAACCCGTGCTGGTTTTGACAAACTCTGCATCGGCGCGCCCGAGCTTTTGCCCGGCCACACACACCAGCGCCTGCACCTTGGCTTCATCCACACGGCGGTCACCCGAGGTAATCACCAGCACGGCGGTGGCATCGGGCTTGCGTTTAAAAATGATGCTTTTGGCAATTTGCCCCAGGGCCACACCCAGCGCATCGGCGGCCTGCTGCGCGGTGCGTGCCGCATCGTCAAGCAGCACCGGCGGGTGCGGGTGGCCCTTGTCCTGCAAAGCGCGCGCCACCCGCTGCATGCCTTCAGGCAGGGGTTTGAGTTCAGCGCCGCACATCAGGCTTGCCGCTTGGTGAACAGCGCCTTGCCCGCGCGCGAATTCGTTGCCCGGCCCAGAAAATCGCTGATGAACTGGCCAGCATCAATCAACAAGTCCAGGTCGATACCGGTCTCAATGCCCATGCCGTGCAGCAGGTAGACCACGTCCTCGGTGGCCACGTTGCCAGTCGCACCCCTGGCATAGGGGCAACCGCCCAGCCCTGCCACCGAGGTGTCAAACTGCCAGACGCCCATTTGCAGGCAGATCAGCGTGTTGGCCAGCGCCTGGCCGTAGGTGTCGTGAAAATGGCCCGAAATATCGTTGCGGTCAAAGTGCTTGAGCGTGGCTTCCACCGCGCGCTGCACCTTGAGCGGCGTGCCCACGCCAATGGTGTCGGCCACACCCACATGCTGCACACCGATGCCTTTCATCAGCCCGGCCAAATAACTCACCCGCTCTGGCGCAATGTCGCCCTCGTACGGACAACCCACACTGCAGCTCATGGCGCCGCGTACATAAATGTCCGCGTCACGCGCAGCCGCCACAACCGGGGCAAAACGATCGATGCTCTCAGCGATGCTGCAGTTGATGTTCTTCTGGCTGAAGGCCTCGCTGGCGGCAGCAAACACCACAATCTCATCGGGCTTTGAATCCAGGGCGGCCTCAAAGCCCTTGAGGTTGGGCGTCAGCACCGAATAACGCACACCGGGCAGACGCTTGATGCCAGCCATCACCTCGGCGTTGTCCGCCATCTGCGGCACCCATTTGGGGCTCACAAAACTGGTGACTTCAATCTCTTTCAGGCCAGCGGCTTGCAGCCGATGCACCAACTCGATCTTGACGGCGGCCGGCACCAGGCTCTTCTCGTTTTGCAGGCCGTCACGGGGGCCGACTTCGACCAGTTTGACGCGTTGAGGAAGGGACATAAATTCAAGTTGCTCTCTTTTAAACGGCTGGGCGCCGCGCTTGAATGTTAACGCGAGCCACCAGATCACCGGCTGGGTACCGCCTTCAAGCAATTAGCAAGAGCAAGCCACTCAGGCTAAAGAACGACACCACCGTGGTCACCAGCAAGGCAGCGGCACCAAGATCTTCCCTGCCGTAGCTTTGCGCCAGGATGGGGTAGATGCTCATCATCGGCACAGCGGCCAACAGCACAGCGGCCAGACGCAGTTGTGGCGCCAGTGCGGCCATGCCAAGCCACGGCAAAACCAGGGCCGCGGCCAACACGGCCAGCGGGTGCAGCACCAATTTGCCAAACGCAATCGGCATGATCTGCCGCCCCATGCCGCCCAGCGGCAAACCCACCAGCGTGCCGCCAATCACAAACAGGGACAAGCCGGCACTGGACAACGCAAACAGGTTGACGGCGCGCAGCACCGGCTCGGGCAGCTGCCAACGCATGACCGACACCAGTAACCCTGCCACCAGCGCAATGATGATCGGGTTGATGGCCAGCCGCTTCAGGGTCTGCCCCACCACCACCGTCCAATGACCGCCTTTCCCGCGGCTGCGTTCGGCCAGTGCCAACAACAAGGGGATAACCAACACGTTTTCAACCAGCATGTTGAGCGCCAGCGCCACGGCAGCGACCGGTGCCACCATGAGCAGCAAAATCGGGTAACCGACAAAACTGCTGTTGGAACAGGTCATGCCCATCGCCGCCACCACGCTGTCTGTGGCGCTGAGGCCGCTACGTTTTCCCCAGACCAGGCACAGGCCCAGCAGTGCCAGCGTGCCAGCCAGATAGGCCAGCACGTAGCTGGGGTTCAGAATTTCGCCGATCTGGCGTTGTGACAAGGCGTTGAACAACATGGCGGGCAAGGCCAGCCTGATGACAAACTGACCAAACACGCGCATGTCGGCCCGCGTGAACAGGCCGCCGCGAGTGGTCGCATACCCGAGCGCAATGGCCATGTAGATGGGGCCAGTGATGGCCAGGATCTGGATCACAGCGGCTGACGCAAGGCCTCGACCTGGCTGCGGGTCAACTCGGCAGCCAGCTGCACCAACTCGTTGGAAAAGCGCGCTTTGCCCTCTTTGGCAGACAGGCTGGTACGCACTGCGTCCAGGTTGCTTCGCATGCGCTGGGTGTCGGCTTGCACGCCAGCCACCAGTTGGGACACCGCGCTGGTGATGCTCTGGCTGGCCGCCAGCAGCGCAGGCCACTGCGCCAGTTGGGTTTGCCAGTTGCCCAGCGCGTTGCCATGCTCTTGCGACAAACTGGCCAGCAACACGGCCACCTGTTGCGGCACCCGCTGCGCGGCCACTTGCGCCACCATACACAACAGGGTGGTCGCAACGGGTGGTACCGGTTTGGCACCAGGCACCGCGGCAAGGGCGGTATTGACTTGGGTCAACTCACCCAACTCAAACTGGGCCATGTGGGCGATCTCCAAGGCAATTTTTCCCAGGTTTCCCGTCAACAGTCCCAAAGCACACGCCAGTGCCACGGTGTCATCGTGCGCGTTATTTCCGGCAAAGGCAGGGGCATTGAGTTGCAACTCGGTGGCCATCAGGCGCATCACCTGGTGGCCTTTGCCCTGCATGTCGGCCATCATTGCCACGGCGCTTCCCAGGTGCAGGCGCAAGGCATGGTCTGCAGCAGAGTGCAACTGCTGTTGACTGCGCACCAAAGGTGCCACCCACTGGCTGCAGGTGAGCCCAAAGCTGGTGATGCTGGCAGCATGCAGCGGGCTGCGCGCCAGCATGGCATCGCCCTCATGGCGCAGCGCCAGCGTCAACAGCACGTCGATGGTTTTGGCAAGGTCTGTTTGGATGCGTTTGAGAACATCACGGATAACCAGCACCAGGGCGGTATCCACCAATTCCTGGTCGCTGCAAGCAAAGTGCACCCAACTGACCGCCTCCGGGTTGAACAAGGCCACGGTTTCGCGCAGGCTGGCCACCAGCGGCGTGGCAAGGCAACGGGTGCGGGTGCTTTCGCGTACCAATTTGGGCACATCAAACAGTTCAACCTTGCAGGTGCCAATGATCGACATGGCGGTGGCTTGCGGCAACAAACCAGCACTGGCGTGTGCACGCACCAGCGCGGCTTCAAAACGCAACATGGCCTCGATCACGGCGCGGTCAGCCAAGGCCTCGGAAATCTCCGGGGTGGCTACAAAACTCTCGAACAGGCTGCTCATGAAACCCCAAAAAAATTAAACAGTCAGCGACCTGCGCAAGCGAATTTGGTTGGGCAGCGGTACCGAGCGTTGCAACACGTCCTGGCCCAGCCACAGGGCAGAGCCCCTGGCCCGCTGCGCCACGTGTTGCGCCGGCATGGCCGCATAGTCAGCATTAAAAGCGGCCAGGTTGTAGCTGCCCCGATAACCCAGGCCGTGCAGACTGGTCACCAGCACAGCCAGTGCCTCATGATGCGCGCCGTCACCGGGGAGCACACGCAAGGGTTGGCCTGCATGTGTCAGCAGGTCGGTCAATTGCACCAAAAAAATCCTGTCGGGGTCAAGCATTTCCAGGTCGGCCAGCAGATCGTCTTGCGGCGTGTTGGCAGCCAATACCTCCTGACCATCCAGACTCAGCCCCAAGTTGGGCATATCGGCATCACACACCCGGTCCCAGGCCTGCAAATAGGTTTGCACCCGCGCCCCACCGGCCCAGCCCTGGTAGGCTATTTTGATGTTCAAGGGAATCGCCAGCATGGCCAATTGGCGTAAGCCGCGCACCACGGCGTGGGCATCGTCAGTGTCGGAAGGTAAACGGGAAGCCGGCAACACCAACAGCGGACAGCGCAGCGCCTGACACAAACACAGCATGGCTTGGGCCAAGTCCAGTTTAAAAGCGTGCAGCGGGCCGCTCTGGCCTTCAAAATCACAAGTCGCCTGAAAGCCGGTCACGGCCAGGCCACTGGCTTGCACACTGGCCACGGCGGCATCTACCCCGTCAGGGTGGCCCACCAGGTCTTCGGCACAGAGCGTGATCTGTGAAAAACCAGCCTCGCGCACGGCCTTCAGTTTGGCACTCAATGCGCCCGCCAGCGATCGGCTGTCCATGCTGAAATCGTTCATGTTGGCGCTGTTCATGTCAGTCAACCGCGCACATCGTGAACAATCTCAAAGCTGACACTGCCCAGCCAGGTTTTGCTGAGTGCGCCGCGTTCGCTGGTCTGCACACTGATTGAGGACACAAACTCGACGCCGCGCCGGCTCAGTTCGGCTACGGTCGCCAGCACGTCGGCGCTGCCCAGACCCATGCGGTGCAGGCCTTCGTCGTCCTCGACGTCCAGCACGCCCGCTTCGGGCTCGATCAATTGAATGTAAAAACGCGACGCCGACGGACAGGGGCTGCGCAAAATACAGCCTTTGGGCAGGATGCCAAAACGCTGCTCTGGCGGCAGCGGCTGGAAGCCCAGCAGCTCGCGGTAAAACTCGGTCCAGTCCTCCGAGCGGTCATTGCCGATGTACTGCACGATGCCAAAAAAATGCAAGCCGGCGGTGGCCGGCGGGTGCTGATCAACACCCGGGATGGGGGTGAAGTCGACGTCGTAAATCGAAAACTGTTGGTGCCGGTCGACAAAATAAATGCGGCTGGTGCCCACCCCGTGGATGGCGGGAATGTTGAGCTCCATCACTTCCACATGGGTCGGCACCCCCCAGGCACCCCGGTCCAGCGCACGGCGGTAAGCGGTGGCGGCATCGCGCACGCGCAGGGCCATGGCCGAAATGAGCGGCTTATCACTCAGCGGCGAGCCCTTGGCGTGGGCGTTGACGATGATGTTGAGGCCACCCTGGCGGTACAGCAGCACCTCGCGCGAACGGTGCCGGGCCACCGGTTTGAAGCCCATGGTTTCCAGCACCTGGCCCAGCGCCTGCGGCTTGGCCGTGGCGTACTCGATGAACTCGATGCCTTCCAGTCCGAGCGGGTTGTCGCCTTCGACGATTTGCTCACGGTCGCTGCCGGGCGTGATCAGGGTGGCTGCCGTCATGGTGGTTTTCCTCAGAAATGAATCACAGCCATTATGCCGATGTGCGCCCTCTCAAACGCTGCCACCAGGCAGTTTGACTCACGATCGTGAATGTCAACGCAGCCAGAATGATGGCCGACAAGGGTGAGGTGACAAATTCGCCAGCAAACTGGCCCACGTTGCCCTCGGCCGAGATCATGGCCTGGCGGTAGGACGAGTCCATCAGCGGCCCCAGAATCATGCCCAAAATGATGGGCCCGACCTGAAAGCCATACATTTTGAAGACGTAACCCACCACCCCAAAACCGAGCATCCAGTACACATCAGCCGGGTTGTTGTTGATGGCATAAGCGCCCACAGCCGACAGCATCAAAATCAAAGGCAGCAGCAAGGGCTTGGGTGTTTCCACAATCTTGGCAAAAATCTTGATGCCGGTCAGGCCAAACACCAGCAAGAAGCAGTTGGCCAGCGTCAGGGCGCCAACCTGGAACCAGAACAGGTGCGGGGTTTCGATCATCAGCATGGGCCCGGGCTTGAGGCCGTGGATGTACATGGCGCCAATGATGACGGCGGTCACCGCGTCACCCGGAATGCCCAGCGTCATCATCGGGATGTAAGCGCCGGGCACAGCCGCGTTGTTGGCCGACTCGGGCGCCACCAGGCCTTCATACGCACCTTCGCCAAAGGGGCTGGAGGGGTTTTTTACGGTGCGCTTGGCATGGTCGTACGCCATCAGCGCGGCAATGTCGCCACCGGCGCCGGGCAAGGCGCCCACCACCACACCAATGCCCGAAGTGCGGGCGGCAAGTGGCAGGTATTTTTTAACCAGATGCCATGGCGGGATGATCTTGTCGACGTTTTGCTTGACCGCCTTGAGGTGCATCTCATGCAACTGCACCAGCACCTCAGCCACGCCAAAAAAGCCGATCATGGCCGCCACATACGAAATGCCGGCGGTGAGCTGCAAGCTGCCAAAAGTAAAGCGGGGTTCGGCCGTCATCGGGTCCAGCCCCACCGAGCCAATCAGCACACCCACAGCACCCGCAAAAATGCCCTTGGCCAGTGAACCGCCCGACAAGCTGCCCACCAGCAAAATGCCCCAGATGGCCAGCATCAGATAGTCCCGCGGCGCAAACTTGAGCGCCAGCGTGGCCACAGCAGGTGCCGCAATGGCCAGGGCCAAAATGCCGATGAAACCGCCAAACACCGACATCACCGTGGTCAGGCCAATGGCCGCGCCGGCCTCACCCCGTTTGGCCAGCGGGTAACCGTCCAGGCCGGTGGCAATGGCCGAAGGTGCACCGGGAATGTTAAGAAGAATCGAACTGCGCGAACCGCCATAAACACCGCCCAGGTAAATGCCGGCAATCACGGCCAGCGCCGAATTGATGTCCCACTTGAACGTGAACGAGATCAGGATCGACACCGCCATGGTGACCGACAAGCCCGGAATGGCGCCAATGTAAATGCCGGCAAAGGTACCTGCCGCAATCAGGCCCAACAGCCTGGGGTCAACCCAGGACATGAAAAAATAACCCAGAGCTTCATTCATTTGATCAGCCCCTGAAGCAGCGTGCCAGAAGGCAACACCACTGAAAAAATCGTTTTGAAAACCAGGTAGACCACGGCCAAACTCAAGGCACTGACCCAGATATTGAGCACCCATTTGCGACTGCCCAACAGCCGCATGGAAATCACTAAAAACAAATAAGACGACATCACAAAGCCCAAGCGCTCCAGCAGGAACATGTAAGCCGCAATGGCCAGCACAAATTGCACCAGCATGCCCGGTGTCATTTGCCGCACAAACTGGCGCCATGCCGATTCGCCCTCGGCACCCGGCAGCGGCGTCAATTTGACGGTTTCACCTGCTGCTATCAAACCGGAGAGCAACATCACCATCGCCGCAAACATGGGAAACGACCCGGCTGAAGTGAACGATTCAAACTTCGAGATGCTGTAGGCCTGCCACAGCATGAACAGGCTGAACGCGATCAGCAGCATTGAAAAAACCAACTCACCCGGGAGTCGGCGACGGCTTGTGTGCATGGTGTCTCCTGTTGTCGGTATCTGGCAAAGCCGGGCAGGCGCTTTGCCTGCCCGATATCACAGACTTAAGGCGTGGCAATGTTAAGGCTTTGCAATGCCCAGGCTAGCCGGGTCAACTTTGGCCACACCAACTTCCTGATAAGTCCAGGAGGTCACCGACTGCCATTTCTTCAGGAATGCGTCGGCTTCGGCACCGGAGATGTTCATCATCACGTTGCCACGGTCTTTCATGAAAGCAGCGAACTTGGGGTCGTTGGCGGCCGTCTTGAAGGCAGCCGTCAACTTGGCTTTGGCGGCATCAGGCACGTCTTTTTTCACAAACACGCCATAAAACGGACCCCAGGGCAGGTATTTGGCAATGCCGGGCAGGTCGTTGGTGATGGGCGGCACACCTTCAAAAGGCTCTGCACTGATGGCGGCCAGGGCTTTGAGACGACCAGCCTTGATGTGCTCGGCGGCTGCACCCACACCAACAAACATGAAGTCCACGTGGCCCCCCAGCAACGCAGTCACACCCGGGCCGTCACCGGCAAAAGGCACCGAGGTGGTCGGGAACTTGGCCACGGTGGAAATCATGGAGCTGACCGTGAATGGCAGACCGCCGGTGCCGGTGGAGCCCTGTTTGATCTTGCCGGGGTTGGCCTGCACGTCATTCAACAGGTCCTTGAACGTTTTCCAGGGTTTGTCAACGGTGGTGACCACATACACGTTACCGCGGCCAATGATGTTGACCGGGTAAAACTTGGAGTAGTCCAGGTCACTGATGCCCAGGATGGGGTGAATCTGTGGATTCTCGGCACCAATCAGCAGGGTGTAGCCATCCGAGGCTTGCTGGTTGACAAAGTTGGTGGCAATGGCACCCACGCCACCGGCCTTGTTCTGCAGCACAATTTTTTTACCCAGGACTTCTTCGGCCAACGGCACCAGCGAGCGCGCCACCACGTCCGTGGCGCCGCCTGCGCCCCACTGGATGATGCCGGAGAGTTCACGATCCGGGTAGGTCTGGGCATGGCCCAGGGTGGAAATCAGGGCCAGTGCAGCAGCACCAAGCAATTGACGGCGGAAGTTCATGGGAAGTCTCCTTTGGTTTAAAAAATGTGGGCAGGTGCTCACGGGGTTGCGAAAAATTCTTGACCATTCTCTGCTCTCTCGTCCAGCAGGGCTTGCGGGTAAATTTGCTGACGAATGGTACGGATATCCTGACGCAGGACAGCGGCGATGTCATGGAAACCAAAAAAATCCATGTACAAATGCGCTTGCTGGATCAGCATCTCAAAGCCCGGCTCGGCGTGCAGGCCGCGTGCTCGTGCCGCACGCAGCACGGGCGTAGGGTAATTTTTCATCACAATGTCCACCAGCGCTGCGCCTGGGTCCAAACGGGCCACATCGCAGGGCAGCGGGTCGGTCATCTTCAGACCCAGGGGCGAGGCATTAACCACGAGATCAAAACCCTCTGGCGCGCTGCTGCTGACAGCCGCAACCCGCGCGGTGTTGGCAAGCTGCAACCGGGCAGCCACTTCGGCTGCCTTGCCGGGCGTGGGGTCAAACAAGGCCACTTCAGCGGCGCTGCCCGTGGCGCGTGACTGCACCAACGAGGCACCAATGGCGGCGGCGGCGCCACCGGCACCCACAATCAGTACCTTCTTTCCCGCATAAGGGATGCCAAAATAATCCAGCGAACTGACAAAACCCTCGCCATCAAACAAGCCACCTTCAAGTGTGCCGTCGGCATTGCGCCGGATGGCATTCACGGCACCCGCCAGGTGCGCCAGCTCGCTGCTGCGGTTGAGCACCGCCATGACGGGCACCTTGTGCGGTATGGTGACCCACATACCCTTGATGTTTTTAGCCAGGAACGCCGTTTGCACGAAAGCGTGCAGGTTTTCCGGCGCGACCTGGATCGGCACCAGCAAGGCATCGTGACCAAAGCGGGCGAAGAGCGGATTAAAGATCTCGGGCGCCAACACCTGCTCCACCGGGTCGCCCAGAATCAGGTAGACGTCGGTGCTGCCGCTGACTGGCGGCACCAGCACAGGATTTACAGGGACAATAATGCGTTGATCGTTCATAATCGTGTTTCTGACTGAACTTTATCCAATCGACATGAGAATTTTTAGCTAAATAACGGCACTTTGTGCGATTAATAAACTTTATTGAATGACAATCGCACGTATTACGGGTAAATACTTAGCCTGCCCTTCTTCAATTTCAACGGAGCGACAAGCATGACCAGCGTGGTTTCCTCACCCAAGGTGGCCCCGGGCGCCACACTGGACAAACGTGACTGGATCGCTGGCTTGGAAAAAGGCCTGTCCATCATCGAAGCCTTCGACGACGCCAACCCGCGCATGACGGCCAGCCAGGCTGGCGTTCGCTGCGACATGACGCGCACTGCGGCGCGGCGCTACCTGCTGACGCTGACCTACCTGGGCTACGTGGCCACCGACGGCAAGATGTTCTGGCTCACGCCCCGGGTGTTGCGCCTGGGCCAGTCGTACCTGGAATCCGCCCGGCTACCGCGCATCGTGCAGCCTTTTTTGCAGCGGGTCACCTCCGGCACACAGGAGATCGCCTACGTGAGTGTGATGGACGGCGACGACGTGGTGTATATCGCCCGCAACGGTTCCACCCGCGCCATGAACACCGGTGTGGTGCTGGGCTCGCGCGTGCAGGCGCAGGTGACCGCCGCCGGCATGCTGATGCTGGCCATGCGCGACCCCGAGTGGCTGGAAAACTGGCTTGCCCACCATGAGCTCAAGGCCTACACCAGCTACACCATCAACAACAAGGACCGCCTGCGCATCGAGTTGGCGCGCATCCGCCAGCGCGGCTGGGCGATTTCTGAGCAACAGCTAGAATTAACCTACCGCGGGGTCGCCGTACCCCTGATTGACCGCAAAGGTGACTTGGTGGGCGCGCTCAACGTGACCATGCCGATGGGGCATGAGAGCAGCGAAGACGCGGCGTCGCGCGTGCTGCCGGTACTGATGGAAACCGCGCGGGCCATGCGCAATCTGATCTGACCGCGCCGTTTTGGCACCTGGGCCATGCCTAACCTCACCGGGGCACTGGCCATTTTTCACCAATTATTCATTATTGGTGAATTGTCAATGTTAGCTTTGATGCATTGTATTTATTAATGCTCACAGTATATTGCAGCCTTCATCACGAGAGGCAGACGCATGACCCCAACCCGCATTGCCATTGCTGGCGCAGGAACCATCGGCCAGGTCCACATGGCCGTGGCACAACGCAGCCCCAGCTGCACGCTGAGCGCACTTGTTGACCCGTCCCCCGCAGCGGTCGCGGTCGCCAGGGCGGCGAATGTTCCGCTGTTTACCTCGCTGGAAGACCTGTTGGCTGCCGACCGCCCTGATGGCGTGCTGCTGGCCACCCCCAACCACTTGCATGTGCCGCAAGCGCTGCAGTGTATTGAGGCCGGTCTGCCGATCCTGCTGGAAAAACCGATGGCCACCACCGTCGCGCAAGGCGAACAGCTATTGAAAGTGGTGAATGCCACGGGTGCCAGGGTGCTGATCGGACACCACCGCGCCCACAGCCACATCATGCGAAAAGCCAAAGAGGTGGTGGATTCCGGCCAACTGGGTCAACTGGTCGCCGTCATGGGCAGCGCCACGTTTTTGAAGCCGGATGCCTATTTTGAGGGCGCCCCCTGGCGGCGTGAACCGGGCGCGGGCCCGATCTTGATCAACATGATTCATGAGGTGCACAACCTGCGCATGCTGTGCGGCGACATTGTGGCGGTACAGGCCTTTGCCAGCCACGCCACGCGCGGCTTTGCGGTGGAAGACACGGTGGCCATCAACCTGCGTTTTGCCAGTGGCGTGCTGGGCACATTCATGCTGTCCGATACGGCGGCCTGCCCGCGCAGCTGGGAGCAGACATCGCAAGAGAACAAGGCTTATGCCAGCTATGACGATGAAGACTGCTACGTCATCACCGGCACCAACGGCAGCCTGTCGGTGCCCACCATGCGCCTCAAGACCTACCCCCGCCCGGAAGACCGCTCGTGGTGGAAAGCCTTTGAGGTCGGTGTGGTCGGCATGGTGCGTGACGACCCTTTGAAACACCAACTGGAACACTTTGGTGCGGTCATTCGCGGTGAGGCAGAGCCCCTGGTCAGCGCCTTTGACGGCCTGCAAAACCTGCGCGTCACCGAAGCCATTGCCGACGCGGCCAAGTCCGGCCAGACCATTCATCTTGGTCAGTTGGGGTCAGAGCACGTCGCTGCGCGAGTGGTCTGACCCGCAAAGTATCAGAAACCAACCGGAGACACCGCCATGGACTTTTCACTCAACGACGAACAAAAAATGATGATCGACACCCTGCGTCGCTTCATCGCCGAAGAACTGCATCCCCTGGAGGATGAGCTGGATGAGCAAGGCTTTCTGGCCAAAGAAAAAGCGCTGGCTGTTTTCAACAAGTCCAAAGACCTGGGCCTGTATGCCTTGAACATGCCGGCCGAACTCGGTGGTGGCGGTCTGTCTGCGCTGGACCGCATCATTTGCGAGGAACAGTTTGGCCATACCTCCGACTACCTGATCCGGCGTGCCTTTGGCAATGTCTATGAGCCCCTGCTGGAATGCAAGGGGGCGCAAGTGGATCGCTGGCTCAAACCCACCGTGGAAGGTGTGCGCACCTGCTCGATTGCCATCACGGAAGCCGGTGCGGGTTCCGATGCGGCGGGCATCAAGACGACCGCCCGCAAGACCGATGCAGGCTGGGTGCTCAATGGCAGCAAGTGCTTTATCAGCGACGGCGCGTGGAGCGACTTTTTTCTGGTATCCGCCAAGACCGGCGACAAGGAAATCTCGATGTTCATGGTTGACAAAGGCCTGCCCGGCTTCACCCTTGGCAAAGACCAGAAGATGATGGGCTTGCGCGGCACACCGCACCTGGAACTGTATTTTGACGATGTGATGCTGGAGCCGGTTTGCCTGCTGGGTGAGCAGGGCCAGGGCTTCAAACTGGCCATGGGCGCACTCAACGTGGTCCGACTGGCGCAAGTGGGCGCACGCGCCGTGGGCAAGGCCAGCCATGTACTGGAACTGATGGTGGACTACGCCAACCAGCGCAAACAGTTTGGTCAAAAAATTGGCGATTTTCAGATGGTGCAGCAACAACTGGCCGACAGCGTGATCGAGATCAACGCCGCGCGCTGGCTGGTGTACCAGGCCGCCTGGATGCTGGACCAGGGCTTTGATGCCCGTGAACAGATCGCCATGGTCAAGGTCTTCGCCGCCGAAATGCTGGGCAAGGTGGTGGACCGCGCGGTGCAAATTTTTGGTGGCATGGGTTTCTGCAAGGAATTGCCCATTGAGCGTTATTACCGCGATGCCCGCGTCTACCGCATTTTTGATGGCACCAGCGAGATCCACCGCACGGTGGTGGCCAAGATGGCCATGAAAAAAGGTGCCGTGTTGTTTGATGTGCACCGCTAACAAGTGGCGCAGAACACCATGAGCCACAGCAAATTCATGACGGCGGCGCAGGCTGCAGACCTCATCAACGACAACGACACCGTGGGCCTGATGGGCGGCGGCGGCGGCCTGATGGAAGCCACCTGCCTGTTCGAGGCCGTGCAGGCCCGCTTTCTGGACACACAAACCCCACGCAACCTGACCGTGGTGCACGCCCTGGGCATTGGCGACAAGAAGACCAAGGGCATGAACTGTTTTGCCCATGAAGGCCTGGTCAAGAAAGTCATCGGCGGCCATTGGGTCTGGTCGCCCACCCTGCAGCAACTCGCGCTGGATGAAAAAATCGAGGCCTACATTCTTCCGGGCGGCGTTTCCAGCCAGTTGCTGCGTGAAATCGGCGCCGGCCGACCGGGCTTGTTCACCCATGTGGGGCTGGGCACGGTGTGTGACCCGCGCCTGGGTGGTGGCCGCATGAACGCCTCGGCCAGGGACGACCTGGCTGAAGTGGTGCAAATGGATGGGCACGAGTACCTGCGCTACAAACCGTTTCCGGTGCACGTGGCCCTGGTGCGGGCCAGCGCCGCCGATGAAGACGGCAACATCAGTTTTGAGCACGAGGTCGCCAACGTGGACGCCCAGTCGCTGGCGCTGGCGGCCCGCAACAGCGGAGGCAAGGTCATTGTGCAAGTCAAGGAACGCTTGCCAAATGGGGCGCTGAAGGCGCGCGAGGTACGCATTCCGTCGGCCTGGGTCGATGCCATCGTGGTGGATCCGGCGCAAAAATCTAGCTATGACATCGCCTTCGATCCCGCCTTGAGCGGCGAGTTGACGGGGGAGGCGCGTTACCTGAGTGAGGCTGCCGACCATGAGGTTGAAAAAGCGGCAGCCCATGTCGCTTTCAGTGAACGCCAGGCGGTGGCACGCCGTGCTGCCCTTGAGTTGTTCAACACCGGCAAGGCGCGCCCGATCGTCAACTATGGTGTGGGTGTACCCGACGCCGTAGCCAAACTGATTGCAGCACGCGGCGAACAGCACCGCATTTACCAGACCATCGAACATGGCACGTATGGCGGCACCTTGATGGACGGCGTGTTATTTGGCTATGCCCGCAATGCCACCGCCATGCTTGACGCCGCCACGCAGTTTGACTTTTATGCCGGTGGCGGCCTGGACGTCGCCTTTTTGGGTTTTGGCGAATTTGATGCACAAGGCAACGTCAATGTCAGCAAGCTCGGCGGCCTGACCGTGGGGCCGGGCGGCTTCATCGACATTGCCCAAAACGCCCGCAAGGTGGTGTTTTGCGGCACTTTTGCCGCCAAGGGCGTCAAGCTGCTGACCGGTGACGGCCAGATGCGCGTGCTGCAACAAGGGGCCATCAAAAAGCTGCTGTCCCGGGTGGATCAAATCACTTTCAGTGGCGTGGAAGCGCTCAAACGCGGCCAGACCGTGCTGTTCCTGACCGAGCGCGCCAGCTTCCGGCTCACGGACCAGGGTATCGAGCTGTTTGAAATTGCCCCCGGCATCGACCTGCAACGCGACGTGCTGGACCAGATGAACTTTGTGCCCTTGATCACCCAAAATCTGGTTGTCATGCCGTCTGACTTGTTTACCGCCACTTCCACTGCATCATGAGCGACCACTATGCCGTGATCGGCAACCCCATCAGCCAAACCAAATCCCCGTTGATCCACGGTTGGTACGCCAGGTCATGCGGGCAAACCATGCGCTACACCGCTTTGGAAGGCCCGCTAGGTCGCTTTGCTGAAACGGTGGACGCGTTTCGTGCTGACGGAGGGCGTGGCCTGAATGTGACCGTGCCCTTCAAAATGGAGGCTTGTGCCTATGCCACCACGCTGTCCGAGCGCGCGCGTTTGGCGGGTGCCGTCAATGCGTTGAAGTTTGAGGGTGATGAGGTCTTGGGCGAAAACTTTGACGGCATGGGTCTGGTGCGCGATGTGACGCACAACCTGGGCTTTGCGCTACGCGGCAAACGCGTTCTGCTGCTGGGCGCAGGTGGCGCAGTCCGTGGCGCCTTGCTGCCATTCATCCATGAACAACCGGCCAGCCTGACCCTGGCCAACCGCACGCTGTCCAAAGCCGTGACCCTGGCGGCCGAGGTGGCCGCGCACGCAACGGTGAACGCCTGCAGTTACGAAGCGCTGGCGGGACAGCAGTTCGACCTGGTGTTCAATGCCACTTCCGCCAGTTTGCGAGGCGAATTGCCGCCCGTGCCAGCCACGGCCTTTGCACCAGGATGCCTGGCCTACGAGCTGGCCTATGGCAAAGGACTCACACCGTTTCTGCGTTTGGCGCAGGCTTCGGGTGCAGGCCACCTGGCCGATGGTGTCGGCATGTTGGCCGAGCAAGCCGCAGAAGCTTTTGCATGGTGGCGTGGTACCCGGCCCGACACACAGACCGTCATCGCGCAGTTGACGGTGCCCTTGGTCTGAGCTTGGGGCTAGCGCACCGAGGTATCCAGCGCATACGGCCCCTGCTGCAACTGGTTGATGATGCGCTGCGTGCACACGCGCAGCTTGGCCGACTGGTCGAGTCGGGTGGCGGTGACCGCCCAGACATCGGCGTTCTGGTGGTATTGCGGCAGCACACGCACCAGCGCACCGGCGCGCAACAGCGCTGCCACGTCCCAACTGGCCAGCGGAATAATGCCCAGGCCGTCCAACGCCCACTGGTGCACGATGTCGCTCTGGTTGGAGCCCATGGCCCCCGTGACCTTGACCGACTCTGACCCGTTGGGACCTTCAAGCCGCCAGACACCAAAGGTCTGGTGGCGCTCGCGGTACATCAGGCAGTCGTGTCCGGCCAGGTCAGCCAGGGTTTTGGGGTGACCACGTCGCACCAGGTAAGACGGCGCGGCGCACAACACACGGGCATTTTTGGCCACCAGATGCGCAATCAGGTTGGGCTCGGTCACCTCGCCCATGCGCACGTCAATGTCAAAGCCCTCACCCAACAGATCTACCCGGCGGTCCACCACGTCCACCCAGATCTCCAGCGCCGGGTATTGGCGACCCATTTGCGCCAGGATCGGGGCCAGGTGGTTGCGCCCCAGGTGCAGACTGGTGGCGATGCGCAGCGGTCCGGCGGGCAGGGTTTTGGCCCCGACCACACCCTGATTCAATTCGTCGGCGGCATCGAGCACCTTGCGCGCCCAGGTATAGGTAGCCTCGCCCGCGTCGCTGATGATGACCCGGCGCGTGGTGCGGTGAAACAGTGTGCTGCCAAGTGCCTTTTCCAGGTTGGCCACCCGCTTGGTGACGTAGGCCGGCGAAATGCCCAGGTCGGTGGCCGCGCCGACAAAGCTGGAGCGCTTGGCCACCTGGCAAAACACGCGCAAATCGGTCAGACTCCATTCATTGTTCATTTTTAGTGAATTGTTGATACAAATTTTTATAAATTGTATTTGTTCGACAAATACTGAACAGGGTCTTAACTTTTTCGGCCATGTGAATAACAATGGGCAGCACGCCAGAGTCATCCATTTTTCTCCATGCAACTACAAAGCAACTTTGAACGTTACCAGCGCGAGGTCTTGCGCATTGCGCTGAGCCATTACGTCACCAATGGTCTGTCGGCGGCGCTAGGTTTGTTGCTGATCACGGGCAGCATTTACCTGCTGTTGGGTGAATTCGCCGCTGCCGCCGCGTCAGTGGGGGTGGTGGTGTGTATTCCGCCGGATCAACCGGCCCCCAAACGTGGCAAGTTCTGGCAACTGTTGCCGGCCTTCCTGATTGGCTTACCACTTTTTTGGGCGGTGCAGGTGTTACACGCCGCCCCCATCCTGCTGGGCCTGCTGCTGGTACCGGCCAGTTTTCTGGCATTTCTGGCGGGGGGCTGGGGCAAGCGGGGACTGCCCATTTCGATCTCGGTCATGTTTGCCATGGTGTTTTCGATGGCGGTGCCTGACCACACCAACAGCGCCACCAACCTGGCCACTTGCCTCTATTTCACGCTGGGTGCCGTGTTCTACCTGGTCTGGGCAACACTTGCCAACGCGGCACTCAACGCACGTTACCGGGTGCAAATGCTGGCCGACACGCTGATGGCCTTGTCCAAGCTGATGCGCTCCCAGGCGCAGCAATTCAGCCCTGAAATAGCGGCTGAAACAGGCAAACGAGCCCCACTGATTGGCACGCTGCTGCAACAGCAGGCGGCGCTGGCCGACCAGTTGCAGGCGGCGCGTGATATTTTGCTGGAGTCGCCCAGCAGCACACGCCGCCAGCAGTTGGCCAACATGCTGATGCTGGTGCTGGACATGCGCGACCACCTGCTGGTCTGCAACCTTGACCTCGACACCCTCAAAAGCCATTCCGGTCATGAACCAGTGCTGAGCGCCCTGCGTGACATTCTGCAGGCGCTGGCGGATGAAATCGATGCCTTGGCCGATGCCCTGATGCTGGGCCGCATGCCCTTGCCGTTTGCCAGCCATCGGCCGCAACTTGAAAACCTGCAATGGGAACAGTCCGGCACGACGCCAACCAATGGCGCGCCGCCCGCGATCCTGGCCATGGGCATGTCAAGCCGCATTGGCCTCATGAATGACGACAGCTTGCGCCTGATAACGTTGGCGCGCGGTGACGTGGCGCCCAATGTGAGCCTGGTGCGGGCCAACTGGGAACTGTTCGTGAGCCCCACGGTCTGGTCCTGGGCGCCCTTTTATGCCCTGTGGCGCTGGAATGCGCCACCCTTGCGCCATGCCATCCGGGCGGCACTGGCCATTGGCACGGCGTACGCAGTCTCGCTGGCGCTGCCCTGGGGCAGCCATGATTACTGGATACTGGTGACCATCGTGGTGGTGCTGCGCGGTAGCCTGGCCCAAACCCTGGAGCGGCGCAACAGCCGAGCCATCGGCACGCTGATTGGCTGCGTTGTGGCCGGTCTGCTGCTGTACACACACATCACCCCACTGCTGGTGCTGCTGGTGGTCACGCTGGCGCAGGCGGTGGCGCACGCCTTTGCGCTCAAAAAATACCTGGTGACCGCTGTGGCCGCCACGGTGTTGGGCCTGTTGCAGGTGCAGATGCTCAACGCCGGACCCAGCCCGGTGTTTGATGTGGTGGAACGCATGCTCGATACCCTGATGGGCGTCGCCATCGCCTGGGCTTTCAGTTATGTCCTGCCCTCATGGGAGCGTGGCCAAATTGCAGCCCTGGTCACGCGCACCCTGGCGGCGCAAGCACGGCATGCCCGTGTGGCCTTGGGCTTGTGGCAATTGCAGGCGGTGGACAACGAGCCCGAAATCCAGTGGCGGCTGGCCCGGCGTGAGGCTTTTGACAGCCTGTCTGCGCTGGTGCAGGCCACACAGCGCTCTTTGTCCGAGCCGCGTGCCGTGCGCCCCCCGCTGGAGCCGCTGGGGCGTTTGCTGGCCCTGAGTTACCAGCTGCTAGCCCAACTGACCACGGTCAAGACCATGCTGCTGCAGCAACGTGGCCGCCTGACCCCCCATGAGATTGATCTGCCCTTGCAGCGGACGGCACAAGCCATTGAAGCCGCACTGGGCGCGGTCGCGCTGCCCCCGCAGACCGACCAGCCGGCCACCACAGTGCTGGAATGGTCGGTGCTGGGCGACCCCTTCGATGGCGACCTCAGTCCCTGGTTATTGCGCCGACTGCAGTTGGCCGACTGCATTGCGCTGCAATTGCGGGCCAACGGGGATCAGGTGGTGCTGGAGCTTGCTGCGCAACATCGCTAAGACTCACTGATCGATCATCGCTGCCATGGCTTTCGTCCTGAACTCCCGAGGACTCACACCCGTATGTTTGCGAAAAAATCGGCAGAAATAGGTCTCATCTGAAAACCCCAGAACGTAGGCAAGTTGCTTGATGCTGTTGCTGGTGTACACCAACACACGCTGTGCTTCGTGCACAACACGGGCATTAACGACATCAATGCTCGATACACCCAGCACCTCGCGGCATAAGCGTGACAGCTGGCCCGGGGAAATACCAAGCTGCTCGGCATAGTGCGAAATGGGTAGATGCTCTTTGTAATGCGAATCCACCATGCTGCGGAATTTTTCAATCTGAGCAGATTTGCGTGAATCTGCATTAGGTGGTGTGACCTCGTTGACGCGGGCCAATCGTGCCATTTGGATGCATATTGCCATAAGCAGTGCCATGCCCGCCGTGAGTTGCCCGGCCGCTTGCATGTGTGTCTCGCGCTCTACAGCCAGAAACAGCGGCATCAAGAACTCAGCTTGTCCACTGACATCACCAAGTGGAATGACAGAGGGCTTGCGCAAATGGGGTAACAGCTCGGTGTTTGCCACGCTCACAAGCGCTTCCAAAGGCCGCTGCGCAGCCGTAATCACCGGGCCATCAACATCTTCTGAAAAACTAAAGCCATGCACGGTTTGTGCCGGAATCAACACCAGGCAAGGCGCTTTGAATCGTACTTTTGAATGGTCGACCAATACCTCTCCTGCGCCCTGGGTGAGATACAAAATCTGAATCAGTGCATCGTGCTTATGGGGTCGAATTTTCCAGTTGTAGGGGCGAGAACGCTGGGGAATCCATTCAAAATCAAACAAGCTCTGCCAACCCGGCTGCGCTTGTACGCCGTAAAGCGAGTAATTAGGGATAACCCTTATGGTCAATTTTGATCCTTTTCAAGATGCACGAATTGTGCTGTACCTCGCCCGAATCGTCAAACTACTTTCAGTCTGCCACACAAACAATCAGCCATTCAACTCACAGCAACAGGAAGTCAGCCATGACCAAGCGCGTTTTAGTGACAGGGGCCAGCCGCGGCATAGGCCGCGCGATTTGCTTGCGTCTGGCAAGCCAGGGCGCGGAGATTGCCGCCTGCGGGTCGGCCCACGTCGATGACCTGGATGCCGTCATCGCAGAGGCTGCCAAACAAGGCGGCCGGGTGGTGCCTTTGCTCGGCGATCTGGCTGATGCGGCCACACCAGCCCGGCTGGTCGAGCAGGCCGTGGCTGCGCTTGGTGGGCTGGATGCGGTGGTGTCCAACGCGGGGGTGTCACGGCCGTCGACGTTGGTCAATCTGACCCTGGAGGACTGGGACTTTTTGCTGGCTGTCAACACGCGTGCCCCCTGGCTGCTGGCCAAAGCGGCCTACCCGGCGCTACGTGAGAGCCGTGGCAGCTTTGTCTCGGTAGCATCCATGTCGGGGGTTCAGCCCTACCCGGGCATGGGTGCCTACAGCCCGAGCAAGGCCGCCGTATTGATGTTGGTGCGCACGCTGGCGCAGGAATGGGCAGCAGATGGCATTCGTGTCAACGCGGTGTCACCGGGCCTGATTCATACCTCATTAACCGCCAAGGTGTATGCCGATGCACCGACCAAAGCGGCACGCGAAGCCCTGATTCCGTTGCACCGCATTGGCAACCCGGACGCTGACATCGCCGGGCTGGTGGCTTTCCTGATCGGACCCGACGCGGCATATGTCACCGGCCAAAACATACTGGCCGATGGCGGGTTGATGGACACCGTGCACGGACTGATTCCGGGTCGCCCGGCCACAGAAAGATAAAGACCGCCATGATTGATTTAAAACCACCCCCCGCCGCACGCGAACGTTATTACCACGCTGGATATTGGCAACACCAGACCTTGGCTCAACTGATCGCGGCCAGCGTGGCAACGCATCCTGACAAAGTGGCCGTGGCAGATGCCTCCGGCCACAGCATCAGCTACCGTGAACTTGAGGACAAGGCGTCCCGCTTTGCAGGCTTTTTGAAGACCCGTGGGGTCGGTGTGGGGGACGTGGTCACCATGCACTTGCCCAATTGGTGGCAAACCGCCGTCGTGACTTTTGCCGCCTTCAAGCTGGGCGCGGTGATCAACCCCTTGCCGCCCACCTATGGCTGGAAAGACCTGGCGTTCATCATGAACAAAAGCGGCGCCAGGGCTGTGATCGTGCCGGGTCGGTTTCGCAGCGTGGACTACACCGACCATTTGCTGCGCATTTCCACCGAATTGACGGTGTCACCGACCATCGTGGTGATCGGGGCTGGCAACGCCAACATTGGCACGAGCTTTGACGACGCATTACGCGGGCCGCTGCTGGCAGAAGGTCACGATGCGGCGGCTGATGATGCGGCACTGCTCTTGTTTACCTCTGGTTCCGAGTCCAAGCCCAAAGGCGTGGTGCACACCCACAACACCGCCATTTACGGCGAGCGCGCCTTGGCAGGCACGCTGCAGCTTGACAACCAGGATGTGTGTTTCATGGCCTCACCGGTGACCCACACCAGTGGTTTCATGCACGGCATTTTGATGACGCTGATGACCGGTGCCACGGTGTCGCTGCTCGATATTTTCAAGGGGGATGTGGCGGTGGACCAGATGCTTGCCAGCCGCGCCACCTGGACCATGGGCGCCACGCCGTTCCTGAGCGATGTGGTGGACAGCCTGGAGCGCACGGCCAAGCGTCTGCCGGATTTGCGTTACTTTTTGTGCGGCGGTGCACCCATCCCGGAAGTGGTGGTGCGCCGGGCGCAGGCGGTGGGGGTTCGGGTGCTGAGCATTTACGGCTCCACCGAGAGCCCACCTCACACCGTCACCTGGCCGCAAGATCCGGTGGAAGCCGCCTGGCAGTTTGACGGCCGTGCCCTGCCGGGCGTGGAAGTGTGCGCGGTGGACGAAGACGGCAAACCCTTGCCGCCGGATCAGCAAGGCGAGCAATGGTCGCGCGGTCCGCATGCCTTCATCGGTTACCTGGGCGAGCCCGGGTTGACCGCCAAGGCACTGGATGCCGATGGTTGGTACCACTCGGGCGACCTCGCGCGGGTGGGCGCCGATGGTTCGGTGCGGATCGTGGGTCGTATCAAGGACATGATCATTCGTGGCGGACAAAACATTTCAGCCCGCGAAGTCGAAGACATCCTGCTGGAACACCCGGCCTGTCAAGCGGTCGCAATGGTGGGTATTCCGGACGAACGACTGGGGGAACTTGGTTGTGCGGTGGTGGTCTGCCACGCCGGAAAAACGCTGGGCTTCGAGGAGATGAAGCTGTTCCTCACGGGGCGGGGTGTGGCGCGCTTCAAACTACCCGAATACCTGGTGCTGCGCGATGCCCTGCCCACCACCCCGAGCGGAAAAGTTCAGAAATTCAAATTACGCGAAGAACTGAAAACTCTTAACGAAGCAAAAACACATGTTTAAAGTTGAAGACCTCGGTGCCGTGGTGCGTGTCACCATGCAGCGTGCACCGGTGAATGCCATCAGTACAGAATTTGTTGCCGGTTTCATGCAACTGCTGGACGGGCTGGCCGCCAAGACAGACCTGACTGTGCTGCACCTGCGCAGCGACCAAAAAGCCTTTTGCGCCGGGGCCGACCTGGCGCAAGTGCAAAGCTGCTTTGCCATGGACAACGGTGCCGAAATGATGCGGCAAAACATCCGTGGTTTTCATGCGTTATTCGATCGCATTGAAGCCTTGCCTGGTGTCACGCTGGCAGAAATTGGCGGCAGCGCATTGGGTGGCGGGTTTGAGCTGGCGCTCAGCTGTGACCTGCGCATGGTTTCCACCAGTGCCAAACTCGGTTTGCCCGAAGCCAAGCTGGGGCTGATCCCCGGGGCTGGTGGCACACAGCGCCTGACCCGCTTGTGTGGCCCGGGCACGGCCGCTCGCATCATTCTGGGCTGTGATGTGGTGGATGGCACCACTGCCTGTCAGTTGGGCATGGTGCAATGGGCGGTGGCACCCGAAAAATTAGCGCAGGAAGCGCAAGCGCTGGTGCAGCGCATCGCGGCCCAGTCGGCGCCCGCCCTGCAGCTTGCCAAACGCTGCATGGCACAGGTGGGCAGGCTGGCCGCCGAAGGGTTCGATGCCGAACTCAATGGCATCCACACCCTGGTGACCACGGTCGAAGCCCAGACCCGTGTCAAAGCTTTTCTTGCCCCGCGCAACTGAACCCATCAGGAGACCCCATGACCATCCTCACCCGCAACATCTTCAGCCCCGACCATGAGGCCTTTCGTGACTCGGCCCGCAAGTTTTTTGAGCAGGAAGTGGCTCCCTTCCACAGCGACTGGGAAGACGCCGGTGTGGCCCCGCGCGAGGTCTGGTTAAAAGCCGGCAAGGAAGGTTTTCTGTGCACCACCCTGCCCGAATCCTGCGGCGGCAGTGGGGCCGACCGGCTGTTTGCTGCCATCCTGATCGAGGAACAGGCCCGGCTGGGTTTGTCCGGCCCGGGCTTCTCGACCCACTCGGACATTGTTGCACCGTATATCGTCAACTACGGCACGCCAGAACAACAGCAAGCCTGGTTACCCGCCATGGCGCGTGGTGAACTGATTGGCGCGATTGTGATGACCGAACCCAGCGCGGGCAGCGACCTGCGCGCCATCCGTACCACCGCCATTCGCCAGGGTGACGAATGGATTTTGAACGGCCAAAAAACCTTCATCACCAACGGACAATGCGCCGACATTCTGGTGGTGGCGGCCAAGTCCAGCAAAGACCCCGACGGCAAGGACCTGACCCTGTGGGTGGTTGAAGCCTCCATGCCCGGTGTCACCCGGGGCCAGAACTTCAAAAAAATCGGCATGAAGGCGCAAGACACCTGCGAGCTGTACTTTGACAACGTGGTGCTGACCCAGCGCAACATGTTGGGTCAGGAGAACAAGGGTTTTGGCTTGCTCAGCAAAGAACTGGCCTGGGAGCGGCTGCAAATTGCGGTAGGTGCGGTGGCCACCAGCAGTGCGGCGTTGCAATGGACGGTGGACTACACCCGCCAGCGCAAGGCGTTTGGCACCCTGATTGCCGACTACCAGAACACCCGTTTTCGCCTGGCCGAAATCAAGACCGAGATTGAGATCGCCCAGACCTTTGTTGACCGCTGCCTGAGCGAGGTGTGCAATGGCGAGCTAGACAAAGCGGTGGCCGCCATGGCCAAGTACTGGTGCACCGAGCTGATGGGCCGCGTGCTGGACCAGTGCCTGCAATTACACGGCGGCTACGGCTACATGTGGGAATATCCAATTGCCCGCGCCTTTGCCGATGCCCGCGTGCACCGCATCTACGGCGGCTCCAACGAGATCATGCGCGAGCTGATTGCCCGCACACTGTAACGCCTTCAAACAACCCATTGGAAAGCCTCACCATGACCCAAGCCCTCTCTACCGCCAGCCAGACCACCCAAGCGCCCAAGCTCACGGATTCAGGCCAGCCCTGGCGTTGCATCGACGTGCAGCGCGACGGTGATGTGGAATGGCTCAGCCTCTCAAGGCCCGACAACTTCAACGCGCTCAATCTGGCGCTGACCCAGGAGCTGTACGACTACTTTGGCAGCCTGCCGGATCGGCAGGATGTGCGCGTGGTGGTGATGCGCGGCTTGGGGCGGCATTTTTGTGCCGGTTACGACCTGGAAGACGTGGACCAGCTGACCGTGTCACTGGATCAGGGCCTGCGCCTGCAGCGCCAACTCTCTGCGGTGGTGCTGCGCATGCGCCGCTGCCCGCAGCCCATCGTTGGCTTGTTGCAAGGTGCGGCCTGCGGCGGTGGGTTTGCGCTGGCGCTGGGTTGTGATGTGCGTTTTGCGGCGCCCAACGCCCGCATGAACGTGGCCATGGCCAAAATCGGTTTGACCGGGTGTGACATGGGCATCAGCTACTTTTTGCCACGCGCGGTAGGGCCGGCCATTGCCGCCGAGCTGATGTACACCGGCCGCTTTGTCAACGCCGAGCGCGCACTGCGAATTGGTCTGGTCAATGACGTGGTACCCGAAGACAAGCTGGCGGAAACCGCCAAAGAACTGGTGCAAGAAATGCTGGCCATGTCGCCGGTGGGCCTGCGCCTGACCAAAGACGGCTTGGCCATGGCGCAGGAAACCAGCAACCTGGCCACCGTGATGGCGCTGGAAGACCGCGGCCAGGCCATGTGTTTTGAAGCCTTCATGAAAGAAGGTGTGGCCGCCTTTCGTGAAAAGCGCGCGCCGAACTACGGAGCTAGCCGATGACCAGCGCGCCCCAAGCCAGCTATCCCCGGCTGCTGGCACCGCTGGTGGTGCGCAACCTGCATTTGCGCAACCGCATGGTCATGGGCGCCATGCACACCCGCCTGGAGAGCATGGACCGGCCCGTTGAGCGCATCAAAGCGTTCTACCGGGCCCGCGCCAAGGGCGAGATCGGGCTCATCATCACGGGTGGCGTTTCTCCGAACCTGGAAGGTCGCATGGAGGACGACGCGCCCGTCATGGCGGCTGATGCTGACCTGGACTGGCACCGGGCCATTGTGGAAGCAGTGCACGGCACCAACACCCAAGTCTGTTTGCAACTGCTGCACGCGGGCCGGTACGCAAAAATTGAAGGCTGCGTCGGCCCCAGCAACCAGCGGGCGCGCATCAACAAGTTCACACCGCACGCGCTGAGGACGCAAGAGGTTTGGCAAACCATCGACGACTACGCGCGGGCCGCTGTGATGGCCCGGAATCTCGGCTACCACGCCGTCGAGATCATGGGGTCGGAGGGCTACTTGATCAACGAGTTCACCGCGCCATGCACCAACCAGCGCACGGACGAATTTGGCGGCGACTTTGAGGGCCGCATCCGTTTCCCCATCGAAATCATCAAAGCCGTGCGGCAGGCGGTGGGCCCTGACTTTGCCATCATCTACCGCATCTCGGCGCTGGATTTGGTCGAAGGCGGCATGACCGGTGATGAGACGCTGGAACTGGCCCGGCGCGCCGAGCTGGCCGGGGCCGACATGCTGAACACCGGCATTGGCTGGCATGAGTCTGATGTGCCCACGGTGTCACACAACGTACCGCGCGCCGGCTGGGCTTACGCGGTGAGCCGGATCAAGGCGGTGGTCACGATCCCCGTCATGGCCTCCAACCGCATCAACGCGCCCGAAGTGGCCGAAACCCTTCTGGCATCTGGCCAGGCGGATCTGGTGTCCATGGCGCGCCCGCTGCTGGCCGACCCCGACTTTGCCCGCAAGGCGCGGCTCGGTCAGGCCCAGCGCATCAACACCTGCATTGCCTGCAACCAGGCTTGTCTGGACAACATCTTCCGCCACAAAACTGCCACGTGTCTGGTGAACCCGCGTGCCGGGCGTGAGCTGGACTGGGTCATGCGCCCGGCAGCACCCGCCAAACGCATCGCCGTGGTGGGCGCGGGGGCGGCGGGCATGAACTTCGCCTTTAATGCCGCCGAGCGTGGCCACCGGGTGACCCTGTTTGAAGCCGGCGCCGAGACCGGTGGCCAGCTGTGCCTGGCGCGCAAGGTGCCGGGCAAAACCGAATTTGACGAAATGCTGCGCTACTTCCGAGGCCGACTGACCGAGGAAAACGTGGATGTTCGGCTGAACTGCGCGGTGACGGCCGAGCAGCTTGCCAATGGCGATTTCGACGCGGTTGTGTTGGCCTCTGGCGTCCGGCCACGCCAGCCCGAGTTTCCCGGCAGCCATCGGCCCGACGTGTTGCGTTATGACCAGGCGCTGTCGGGCGCGGCCCCGGTGGGTGAACGCGTGGTCATCATTGGTGCTGGCGCCATTGCGTATGACATGGTGGAGTTTTTGCTGGGTGATGCACCCCACACGCCGCCCGCCGTACACGACTTTGCCGCTGAATACGGGTTGGACATCAGCGCCGAGTCTGCCGGTGGGCGCAGTCCCCGGCCAGAACAAGTGCCCGCGCGACGGCAACTGACCGTGCTGCAGCGCAGCGACAAACGCCCCGGCGCCTCACTGGCCGTGACCACCGGCTGGATTCGGCGCGACAAGGTGCTGCGTTTTGGCGTGCCGATTTTGACGGGTGTGAGCACCCAGCGCATTGACGACGCCGGCCTGCACTACACCACCAAGGACGGCGGACAGGTCACGCTGCCTTTCGACACCGTCATTCTCTGCGCCGGGCAGGAGCCGGTGCGTGAGCTTGAAACCCAACTGAAAAACATCGCCCCGAACTTGCCGGTGCATGTGGTGGGGGGTGCGGATGCCGCCGCCGAGCTGGACGCGCGCCGCGCCATCGAGCAAGCCAGCCGCCTGGCGCTGGAGATTTAACCCCCATGATTTTCTGGCGCAGCCGCCAGGGCGCGGGTATCGCTCTGATCGTGCTGGCGGCACTGACCTTTGCCAGCATGGACACCACCACCAAATACGTCACCCAGGTCATTCCGGTGCTGATGTTGTTGTGGTTTAGGTATGCTTTTCAGGTTCTGAGCACACTGGCCGTGCGTTACCCGCTACAAAAAGCTGAGCTGTTTCACACCCGCAACCCACGCTTTCAGTTGCTGCGTGGTGGCCTGCTGCTGATCACCACCGGCTGTTCGTTCTTTGGCCTGCAGCATTTGCCGGTGGGTGAATTCACCGCCATGATGATGCTGTCGCCGCTGGTGGCCACGGCCATGTCGGCCTGGTTTCTGAAGACCCATGTGGCGCGGCTGCGCTGGTGGCTGATGGCGGGCGGCTTGATCGGTGTGCTGCTAGTGGTGCGCCCCGGCGGCCAGCTGTTTGGCTGGGCGCTGGTATATCCGGTCGGGGTTGTGACCAGTTACGCCTGGTTTCAGGTGCTCACCAGCCGCATGAGTGGTGAAGAAAACCCCTACACCACGCACTTTTACACCGGCCTGGTGGGCGCCCTGATCATGAGTCTGGTGCTGGTGTTAACCGGCTGGCGCCCTGAGCTGCTGCTGACCTACTGGCACTGGTTTTTGCTGGTGGGTTGTTTGGGCACCTTTGGCCACCTGATGCTGATCCGCGCCTACATGTGCGCCTCGGCCCCGGTGCTGACGCCCTACCTGTACAGCCAGATCGGCTTTGCCATGCTGGGCGGCTGGCTGGTGTTTGGCCATGTGCCTGATCTGTGGGCCTGGGCGGGTATTTGTGTCATTGCGGCCAGTGGTGTGGGGAATACGCTGCTGACAATGCGGGAGGTGTCGCGGTTGGCGCGGGGGGATTGAGGGTTTGTTTGAGACAAGCTGCTGTGATAACGGGCTTTGAGCTTCGGCAAGGAGTGGGGTTTTAGATGCCCCGTCATTGACTGCCATGGAGCAATTGTGGGTGGCAGGGGATGGGTTGGGGCGGCGGCCTCATACTGTCAAAGGCCCAGAAATCGGCCGCCACCCCAACCCATCCCCTGCTTGCGAGCGACTTTTGAACTCGAATGAGAAGACCAGACGCGGGGCTGAATCGATGATTGAACGGTAGGTGGGGGCGTCAGAAGTCATTCGAGTTTTGGCCGTGAATGACTTCAGAAGACCCCTAGCCGACAGCCACATTTACAGATAGCGGCCATCCAAATCATTTGATTTGGTGCCCTAACGTAGAGATGACCGGCGCAGCGCGGCTTCATCGCGCAGCGTCCAGCGACCGAAGGGAGCGAGGTCGATCGCCATGTTATGTTCATCGCCTCTCTACGGAATTGGCAACCATTTAGCTGATATATATTTGAGTTTGCACTCTGCATATGCAGCTTCTGAAACTGCTTTTAATGTAGGCGTCGCAAGGTCTTTATCAAGCTCAACGTTCTTGGCTGGGACATAAGTATAAAAAGCCCGATCACCAACTGCCTCACACATCCTCTCTATATCATCGCTGCGAAGAACGGGGCAGCGGTCAGAGTGCAATTCCCTTCGCAGTATCGACACACCCATGAAGTACTCGCAATAGCGAAAATTTGCGTCAACACTTGGTATGGAATTGACCAGCACGCCCATCCCCGCAACCCAGGAGATAAACCACAAGGCGAGAAGCCCAACGGCCAAAGGGGTCAGCATCGCAACATGTTTTCGCATTTCAATTCTCCTGTTCAAATTCCAAAACCACTTTAATCTTCAACCCGCCCTCCCCGCTCGCGTTGACCGGAGGGATAGGTCTCTTCGACATCGCGAACCCAGTTTAGGACTGCTTCTGCGAACAAGCTAACCGACATTGAAAGCTCCCATAACGATCCATCCTGCGCCTTTCCGCAAAGCGAAGTGGTTGGTTTCTCGATTCCAGCTTCGAGGTATTTCTTCACTTTGTTTGCGTGAATAATTTTGTCGCAAACATCTTTGATAGAAAAATGTTCGGTCGCTTCTGCGTTCTTACCGTATTTGTACAAGAACCCGCAATGCGACACATAGGGAATCGTGGAGCGGTGATCGTAACCCTGATAGAACTTAGTTCGGAGAGCGATAGCAAGCGTCAGCAACTGGCTAGTAAATTGTTCTTCGTATGCGTTCTTGGTTTTCTCATCTTTGTCGACGTGCGTGCTGGTAAACAGCAAATCGTAGGCCGACAGATCTAAGGCATGACATTGAATTGCGAATGCGCGCACAGAAGCGAAACTTACTTTGTGTGAGCCGAGCAGTTCCATAGAGAGACCTGACGTAAAGTTGAGGCGCCTGCGCGACTTTATCGCGCAGCGTCCGCGTGGACTGCCGGATTGGGCCTATTTTGCTCTGTCGACGTTTGATGTTGCCGTACTATAGTCCAGTCAATGGACCGCGCCCTCGAATGTCTGCTCCCGCTGCGTACGCGACTTACGGAAGCACCGTATGGACGACCGGAACGGGTCTTTTGCAACCATACAGACCCGGTTTGAATTCAGCTAACTGCCAAAGAGCTCGGAATGTGTGCCTGCGCGAACAAAGTTGATCCAGTTGGCCTCAAGCTGATAGATCAGCAAAAAATCGCCACCGATGTGGCACTCACGGTGGTCTGCCCACTCCCCCTTCAGGTTGTGATCCTGCCATTCAGGACCCAGAGGCGCATCATTGGCAATGAGCAGCAGCATCACCTCCTTGAGTCGCACCATATCAAACCGCCCCGAGTGAGACAAGCGCTGCCAATCTTTCAGAAACGCCTTTGCATAATCGGCGGCCCGTGGCAGCACCGCGCGTTTACTGGCTGCTGTTTTTTTCAAGATCAGCAAACAGTTCGTCAGCAGAGGCAAAACGGGCGCGAGGTGCTGCCATCATGGCACGGGACTCTTCCATCGCGGCACGGGTTTCCGCGTTGGGCACCTTGAGTTCGAGGGGGAATGCCTGGTCGATCACCACGCGACGCAGAAACAAGCGCACCGCATCCGACACCGACAGGCCCATGGCGGTCAATGCCTGTGTGGCTTGCTCTTTGATGTCATCTTCCACCCGAATGTGGAGCATTGAAGTTTGTGCGCTCATGGTGATGCCTACAGAGTTAAGGCTCGAATTGTGTATCTCATTTGAGATTAAAGCAAGATTGCCGAAATGGGCTAGGATGCTCATAGCTTTGGAGAACTGCCATGACCACCACTGAAATTCAACTGCCAAAAGTCGCTCAAACCAGAATCAGCCAACTGGCACACGCATCGGGGCGCAGCCCGGCAGCCATGCTGCGCTTCGTGCTGCGTGACGGTTTTGACGCGGTGGAACTCAGCATCAAAGAAAACGCTCAGGCCGATGAACAGTTTGCAGCCGGTGCCACGGTGCCACACGCCGATGTCATGCGGGATGCGCTGAGCACAGTACATCAGGCAAAGCAGCAGGCCCAAACGGCTACATGACCTTGACTGTTGTCTGGTCGGTTCAAGCGCGAAATCAATTTATCGCCACGCTCACGTACATCGCCAAAGAAGACCCCCTGAGTGCGGAGATGGTGCTTCAACGGGTGAACAAGTCGCTCACACTTCTATGCGACTCCCCAGAAATGGGTGTTTCGGCCCCTACAGCAGGTGTGCGAACCTACGCCGTACCCAAAACCGGCCACAGCTTTGACTATCGGCTGATGCGCGACCAAATCCGGGTTCAACGCTGGTACAGACAAAGGCAGAAGCCTGTCGCTTGATCGCCTTCACCAAATGCCATGTTTGCCTGGCAAAAAATCAGTGGGTGATCAGGTGGTGGGTACGCTGAAAGACAAGCTGGATGTTGCGCTCGGGCATGCAAGCAGTCGCGAAAGCACTGCGTAACATCAGTTATTTAAGAGGAGAACCAATGAAAGCAGCATTCATCACCGGTCACGGTGGTAACGAGGTGGTTGAAGTCAGAGCGTGTCCGCGTGTTATGCGCCAGCCGGGGGAGGTGCTTATCCGCGTGGAAGCGGCAACCCTCAATCAGGTTGACTTGTACATGCGAAACAGCGGCGCTGGTATCACGCATCGGTTACCCCAGATCATGGGCTTGGATGCAGCAGGTGTCATTGAGGAGGTGGATGCTTCTGAAGCAGTGTTGAAGGTCGGACAGTCGGTGGTTGTTCACCCTGGCATCACTTGTGGCCGCTGCGAGTTCTGCCAACGCGGCGAGGGCGTTCTGTGCACGAAGATGCAATTGCTGGGCGAACATCGCGACGGAACTTTCGCGCAATGGATCAGTGTGCCGGCTCAGAACGTCTTCCCCATGCCGCAAGGACTCAGCTTTGCGCAAGCTGCCGCCATGGGGGTCAATTACCTCACGGCGTGGCGCATGTTGTTCACCAAGGCACAGATCAAGCCTTGGGAAACTGCACTCATTTTTGGCATTGGTGGTGGCGTATCACTGGCGGCTATGCAACTCGCCAAGGCTATTGGTGTCAAGGTCATTGTGACCTCGCGGGAGGATTCAAAACTGCAGCGTGCTCTGGCCATGGGCGCTGAGTGCGGCATCAACAGCCAGACGCAGGATGTGGCGACAGCGGTGCTGTCATATACCGGCGGCCGTGGCGTTGATGTGGTGATTGAGAACGTGGGCGAGGCCGTCTGGTCGATGGCCATGAAATCTTTGGTACGTGGGGGGCGGCTTGTGACCTGTGGTGCGACAACCGGCGACCAACCCCCTGCCGACTTGCGTCGAATTTTCATTCGCCAGTTGCAGATTCTCGGCTCGACCCATGGTGATTTTTCTGAGTTTCGGGCCCTGTTGTCGTTTGTGGAGAAGAGCCAAATCCAGCCAGTGATCGACAGTGAGTTTCCGCTTGACCGAATTCATGACGCTTTGACCCGCCTGGAGTCAGGTCAGCAGTTCGGAAAAATCGCGCTGAACTTGACGGCGTAAGGGCTCCAGATGCTGAAATCGGTCCAAAAACTCTGCATTCAGGCGCTTTTGCACCAAAAAAGAAGACATTTTTAGCCTCTAGACCAAGTAAAACATGCGCAAGCAGCTACTTAAATAGTAGCGTTTTTCTTGCTCTGGCGTGGCCAGTCCACAAACTGTGGGTAAAGCCGCGCCACCACCGGACCGTTGAAATCCCAGGTGCTGCATGTGCCAAAGTACGATGGCGGGTGCAGCGGGTTGTCTTCGGCCAACTCGTGCGCCAGTGTCTGGAAGGCGGCGGTGGCCATGTTGAAAAGTAGTTCGCGCAGGTGGGTACAGCCGCAAATGCCACCCAGGTTACGCTCGATGGCCTGACGCCAGCCCCGGTTCATGGTACTGCCCACCATGGATTGCATGCTGGCCAGCGCCTGCGGGCATTCGCGGTGTGGGGTGGCATCCATCGTCACTGCGATGGCCTGGACGACAAAGTGGTTGTCAATCGTGACCCGGATCGCCATGCCGTGTAACGGCTCACCGGGGGCAATGGCCTCTTCGCCGGGAACCGGCAGCAATTTGGCCTTGGTGTCGAGTAATTCACCTTCGATGTCCCACAGCTGGTCGTCGCGCCGGTAGCCCCGAAACACGGTGGTGCGGGTGTGCAGTGGGGTTCTGGCTTGGGGCGCTGGCAGTGGCAATTTACTGCCCGCCTTCGCGCAGCAGGTTGCGGGCAATCACCAGTTGTTGAATCTGGGTGGTGCCTTCATAAATACGGAACAGGCGCACGTCGCGGTAAAAGCGCTCAATGCCGTATTCGGCCAGGTAACCCGCACCGCCAAAGATCTGCACCGCCCGATCCGCCACGCGGCCACACATTTCGCTGGCAAACATCTTGGCGCAGGCGGCCTCGGTGCCCACGTCGCGGCCTTCGTCGCGTTTGCGGGCGGCATCAATCACCATACAACGTGCCGCATAAATGTCGGCATGGCTGTCGGCCAGCATGGCCTGGATCAGTTGAAACTCGCCAATGGCTTTGCCAAACTGCTTGCGTTCGCGGGCATAACGCAGCGCATCGCTCAGCATGCGCTCGGCCGCGCCCGTGCTGGCGGCGGCGATATTCAGGCGGCCTTTGTCCAGCACTTTCATGGCGGTCTTGAAACCCACGCCCTCGATGCCGCCAATCAGGTTGCTTGCAGGAATGCGCACATTCTCAAAAATCACGTCGCAGGTATGGGCACCTTTTTGGCCCATTTTTTTGTCAATATTGCCCAGCGACAAACCCGGCGTGCCCTTTTCAACAATAAAGGCCGAGATGCCGCTGGCGCCCTTGCGGTCTTTGTCGGTACGCGCCATCACGGTAAAGATGCCGGCCTCGGGCGCGTTGGTGATGTAGCGTTTGGTGCCGTTGATGACGTAGAAGTCGCCGTCACGCGCGGCCGTGGTGCGCAGGCTGGCGGCGTCCGAGCCGCTGTCGGGTTCGGTCAGGGCAAACGAGCCAATGATCTCGCCGGTGGCAATTTTCGGCAGGTAATACTGCTTTTGCGCCTCGGTGCCATCCAGCACAATGCCTTGCGCGCCAATGCCATTGTTGGTGGCGAACAGCGAGCGAAAGGCGGGCGAAGTTTTGGACACCTCAAAGCCTGCCAAAACCTCTTCTTCCATGGTCAGGCCCATGCCACCGTAGATTTCCGGGATCGACATGCCAAAGAGACCCATTTCCTTCATGTCCTGCACGATATCAATCGGAATCTGGTCCGTCTCAGCCACATGGGCTTCTTGCGGCACCAGCTTCTCCCGCACAAAGCGGCTGATGGTGTCGAGCAAGAGGGTGAGGGTTTCTGGGTCTCTGATCATGGTGGTCTCCGGTGGCTGAGGGCTTATTTGACGTGTTTACGGAACTCGGGTTTGCGCTTTTCGCGGAAGGCGTTGCCACCTTCAGCGGACTCCGGGCTTTCGTAGTACAGCTTAAGGGCGTGCATGGCCAGACCACCCATGCCGCGGATCATTTCAGTGTCGACGTTGAAGGACTTTTTGGCCAATGCAATGGCAGTCGGGCTCTTTTCGACAATCTCGTCGCACCACTTGCGCACTTCGGCATCGAGCTGATCCATGGGCACCACGCAGTTGACAAGGCCCATGGCCAGCGCTTCCTGTGCGGTATAGCGGCGGCACAGGTACCAGATTTCGCGGGCTTTCTTTTCGCCCACCACACGGGCCAGCAAGGCCGTGCCAAAACCTGGGTCGACCGAACCAACGCGCGGGCCGGCCTGGCCAAGTTGCGCGTTCTCGGACGCAATGGCCAGGTCACAAATGGTGACCAGCACGTTGCCGCCGCCAATGGCAAAACCGTTGACACGCGCAATCACCGGTTTGTTGCAGTCACGGATGGCGCTTTGCAGCTCTTCAATCGGCAGACCGATCACGCCACGGCCGCCGTAGCCACCGTCTTGTGTGCCCTGGTCGCCGCCAGTGCAAAAAGCTTTTTCGCCCGCGCCGGTCAGCACCACCACACCAATGCCGCGGTCAAAGTCGGCGTCCTTGAAAGCGTGGATCATTTCCTCGCAGGTGTTGGCGGTGAAGGCGTTGTAGGCCTTGGGCCGGTTGATGGTGATGGTGGCAATGCCATCGGCCTTGGTGTAGAGGATGTCTGTATAGACCGCTTTTGTGAGTTCCATGTTGATTTCCTTGTGTAAGTTAAACGAAGAGAGGGCGTGAAGATTCCGTCGCGAGCGGGTCGAGGTTGTTTCGAGGAGCACAGCCGTACTCCCGTACGGCGCGCACCGCAGAGGCAAGATCGGCACGCGCAATAGGAAGATTCATGCCCACTCAACCGACCATGGTCAGGCCGCCAGACACGCTGATGACCTGGCCGGTGATGAAAGCCGCGTCGTCGCTGGCCAAAAAGGCAATGGTGCCGGGCAGGTCAGCGGGCTGGCCCAGGCGGCCAAACGGAATGGCGCGTGTCAGGCCCTGACGCAGCTTGTCACCCCCTTCGCCTTCACCGGCAAAGTCGGCAAACAGCGCGGTGTCAGTCGGGCCGGGGCAGACCACGTTGACGTTGATTTGTTTGCGCGAGAGCTCGCGGGCCATGGTTTTGCTGAAAGCAATCATGCCGCCCTTGCACAGCGCATAAACCGCTTCGCCGGTGGAACCGACGCGAGCCGCATCAGATGCCACATTGACCACCCGGCCGCGACCGCGCTCGGACATGCCCTTGAGCACCGCATGGTGCATGTAGAGGGAACCATACAGATTGATCGCCACAATCTGTTCCCACAACGCTTTCTCTGTCTTGAGGAAAGGGCCCGCCTTGTCCCAGCCGGCGTTGTTCACCAGCACATCAATCGGGCCGAGTGCTGCCTCAATGGCGGCGACAGTGGCAATCACCTGCGCCTGGTTGGTCAGGTCCACGGCAAAGGCCTGGGCCTTGCCGCCGGCTGCGGCAATCTCTTTGGCCACGGCTTCAGCTGCTGCAAGCTTGATGTCCACCACGGCCACGGCAGCGCCTTCCTCGCCAAAACGCCGGCAGGTGGCAGCACCAATGCCGCCGGCGCCGCCGGTAACCAAAACCACTTTGTCTTTCAATCCACGCATTACTTTTCTCCTGTTAAAAATTTAAAAAATACCGTCATTTCATTGGCATCGTTTACGATGAATGCCGTTTCAACTCGCTATCACACTGCTGACCCGCGCCATGCCTGACCTGAAGACCGAAAAAAGCCATGCCATCAAAGAGATCAACAACCGTCTGTTCTTTCGCCTGTTTCAGGTGGCCAACACGCTGCACACCAAGGGCACCCAGGCGATTGAAGAATTTGGCGTGACCACACAACAGTGGTCGGTGCTGGGGGCCTTGTCGCGGCCGCAGGTGGCTGATGGCATGTCGATTGGCGACCTGTCGCGCTTTCTGCTGGTGAGCCGTCAAAACCTGACCGGCCTGCTGTCTCGCCTGGAGCGTGATGGCCTGCTGGAGCGCGCCACCAGCGAAGACGACCGGCGCTCGCGCAAGGTCAAGCTCAGTGCCGAGGGCGCAGCGTTGTGGAACAAGCTGCAAGACCCCATCCACAACTTTTACGACGCGGCCCTGAAAGACCTGTCGTTTGACGACCGGCTGGCGTTTATCCATTACTTCACCAAATTGCAAACCAACATGTCCAAGCTCTAGACGCGGGCATCAGGTCAGGCGCATGCCGGACTTTTCGCGGGCAATGATCATCTTCATGATGTTCGCCGTGCCGTCGCCAATCTGCAGGCCCATCACGTCCCGGTAGCGCTGCGCAAAGGCGTAGTCGCTGGCGTAACCGCCGTGGCCATGCGTCAGCAGGCACTGGTGAATGATTTCGCAGGCCAGCTTGGGACCCCACCATTTGCACATGGCCGCCTCAGCGGTATGGGGTTTGTGGTTGTCCTTGAGCCAGAGCGTGCGCAGGCAGTGCCAGCGCAGTGATTCCAGGTAGGTCTCGGCTTCAGCCAGCGGAAAACTCACGCCCTGGCGCTCGATGATCGGCAGGCCAAAGGTTTCGCGGGTCTTGGCGTACTCCCAGCTTTCATCCAGCGAGGCACGTGCCACACCCAGACACTGCAAGCCAATCAGCGCTCGGCTGTAATCAAAACCCTGCATCACCTGGATAAAACCTTTGCCCTCATCACCCAGCATGTGGTCGGCCGGCACACGCACGTTGTCAAAAAAGATCGAGCCGCGGCCCACGGCGCGGGTGCCCACGTCGTCAAACGCGGTGCGCGTCAAACCGGGCAAATCCATGGGCACCAAAAAGGCGCTGATGCCTTTGGCGCCGTCCTGGTCGGCGCCGGTGCGGGCAAACACCACCGCCACATCAGACTGGTCGGCCAGAGAAATCGAGGTTTTTTCGCCGTTGATGACAAAGTGGTCACCGTCGCGCACGGCCTTGAGCTTGAGGCGGGCGGCGTCCGAGCCAGCGCTGGGTTCGGTCAGGGCAATGGCCACCAGCTTGTCGCCCGCCAGGATGGGCTTGAGCCAGCGCTCTTTCAGATACTCCTGGGCGTGGGTGGCAATGATCTGCCCGCACAGTGAAGTCAGCAGGTTGATGTACGACATGTTGAAGTCGCCATAGGCAATCTGCTCCAGCAGCAAACCGCAGGTAACACAGTCCACGCCCAACCCGCCATAGGCCTCAGGCAGCTCCGGGCCCAGAAAGCCCATGTCACCCATGGCCTTCACCATGGCACGGTCGACACGACCGGTCTTGTCACCCACCTTGTAACCGGGGGCCAGCTTTTGCACCGCAAAACGGTGGGCGCTATCAACCAGTGCCTGCTGATCGTCATTCAGATTGAAATCCACTGCAATCTCCTTGTTAATCCAGTGACTGCAGTTTAAGAAGGAAATTCAAATCATGTCAATATATTTACTCAAAATAATTTCCAAGGATTACACCATGTTTGCAGAAATTTGCAATAAATCGCAATTTTATTAGGGAAATCCCTAGTAAGAAAATAGTGAATTTCTTCAAAAAACGTCTTGCAAAATTACACTTATGGAAATACATTGTCGTACATCGCAATTTTTTAGGCACCAAGCAGGATGGCAAGAGCAGCCTGCTTGACCCAAGGAGACACCCCATGCAATTCGATCCCGTTTTAATTCCACCACGGCAGACCGCCATGACCGCCGCGGGTTTTTGGCGCCACCAGACCATCAACCATTTTCTGGACCAGGCGCTGCAAAATTGCCCGGACCACACCGCCGTGGTGGCTTACCGCAGTGACCTGGCGCAACCGCTGCGGCTGAGCTACCGGGCACTCGATGTGCAGGTGGATCGCATTGCGCGTGGCCTGAAGGCACTCGGCGTGGGTCACAGCGACGTGGTGAGCTGGCAGTTACCCAACTGGTGGGAGTTCATTGCACTGTCCTTGGCCTGTGCGCGCATTGGTGCCGTGGCGAACCCGATCATGCCGATCTTCCGCCAGCGCGAGCTCAAGTTCATGCTCGACTTTGGTGAAGCCAAGGTCCTCATCGTGCCCAAGACCTACAAAGGCTTTGACTACGAAGCCATGCTGGGCGGCATGCGTGTCGACCTGCCCTTTCTGCAGCATCTGGTGGTGCTGGGTGGTGAAGGCGCCAACAGTTTTGAGGCAATGCTACAGCGCGACGACTCGCCGGTGCTGACCGGCCCAGGCCTGGCCCCCGATGACGTGGTGCTATTGATGTACACATCCGGCACCACGGGTGAGCCCAAGGGCGTCATGCATACCTCCAACACACTTTTTGCCAACCTCCATGGCTTCATTGAAGCCTATGGTCTGACACAAAAAGACGTGATCCTGGGCGCATCGCCCATGGCGCACCTGACCGGTTTTGGCTATCTGTCCATGGTGCCGCTGATCTTAAACGCCACCACAGTGCTGCAGGACATCTGGGAACCCAAGCAGGCGCTAGAAATGATTTGCAATGAGGGCATCACCTTCAGCATGGCGTCGAGCCCGTTTGTGGTCGACATGTGTAATGCTGCGGAAGCGGGTGCCCCGGTGTCGCCGCAGTTTGCCAACTTCTGCTGTGCTGGCGCGCCGATTCCGCCGGTGCTGATCGAGCGCGCCCGCCGCGTCCTGGGCCTGGCAGTCAGCTCAGCCTGGGGCATGACCGAGTGCGGCGCAGTGACCATCACCGAGCCCAGTCGCACCAACGAAAAATCAGGTTGTACCGACGGACGCGTCTTGCCCGGTATTGAACTCAAAGTGGTCGATGTCGACGGCCAGCCCTTGCCCAACGGCCAAACTGGCAGCCTGCTGGTACGCGGCAGCTCGCTGTTTGGAGGCTATCTGAAACGCCCACACCTGAACGCCACCGATGTGGACGGCTGGATGGACACCGGTGACATGGCTTTCCTGGACGATGAGGGTTATGTGCGTATCAATGGCCGCAGCAAGGACATCATCATCCGAGGCGGTGAAAACATTCCGGTGATGGAAGTTGAAAACCTGCTCTACAAACACCCGGCCGTGGCCATGGTTGCCATCGTGGGTTACCCCGATGCGCGCCTGGGTGAGAAAGCCTGCGCCTTTGTCACGGTCAAGCCCGGCCACAGCTTCTCGATGGAAGAAATGAGCCGTTACCTGTCCGACAACCAGGTGACGCGCCAGTACCACCCGGAGCGCCTGGAACTCATGGAAGACCTGCCCAAGACTCCGAGCGGCAAGCTGCAAAAGTTCAAGTTGCGTGAGTCGGCCAAAACGTTTGCTGCCTGATCACCAGGAAAAAACAAGCATGCACGCACCAATGAACAAGGTGGCTGTGGTCACCGGTGCCGCCAACGGCATCGGTTGGGCCACTGCACAAAGATGGGCGCAAGAGGGCTACCGCGTGGCGCTGCTTGACCTGAACGTTGATGCCGTCCAGGCACGCGCCACCGAGCTGGGGCAGCCGCACATTGGCCTGGCGTGTGATGTGGCGAGCGAATCCAGCGTGGCAGCGGCGATTGCGGCAGTGATATCTGCCTTTGGTCGCATCAACGTTTTGGTGAACAACGCGGGCATTGGTGACCAGACTGGCCCGACCGTGGCACAAAACGTCGAGGCATTTGACCGGGTGCTGGCGGTGCACCTGCGCGGCACTTTTCTGATGAGCCAGGCCGCGGCACGCGTCATGCTCCAGGCCACACCCACTGCCACCGGCGAGCGCGGCAGCATTGTCAATCTGGGCTCCATTGCCAGCAGCACCGGCCTGTCCGCACGCAACGCCTACAGCGCGGCCAAGGCCGGCATTGTGGGCATGACGCGTGCCATGGCGAGTGAATGGGCGCGCGACGGCGTCCGTGTCAACGCAGTAGCACCGGGTTATGTGCGCACGGACCTGATCGACGCGCTTGAACGCAAAGGTGCGCTGGATGCCAAGGCAATCGCGCACCGGACCCCACTGGGGCGTATGGCGACCCCGGCGGAAATTGCCGAAGCCATTGTTTTCCTCGGCTCCGGCAGGGCCAGTTACATCACGGGCGCGGTGCTACCAGTCGATGGCGGTTGGACGGCATTTGGTGGCCCTGACTCTTCGTTGCGACCCGTGACCGAGTTGGCTTCAGCCTGAACCTTCCATTAAAAACAAGGAGACACACTGTGTTAACTATCAATCTATTCAACGGCCTGGTCTATGGCGCATTGCTCATCGTGATGTGCTCGGGCCTAGCCTTGATCTATGGCCTGCGTCGGGTCGTGAATTTCGCCCACGGCTCACTTTACATGCTGGGGGCCTACCTTGGTTATTCGATTGCTGGCTACAGCAACTTCTGGGTGGCGCTGGTGGCAGCCCCCGCCATCATGGCCGTTCTGGGTGTGCTGCTGGACCGCTATGGTTTTCGGCTGCTGCAGGACCGTGACCCCTTGAGCGTGGTGCTGGTCACTTTTGGCCTGCTGCTGGTCATCGAAGACTTTGTGCTGACAGTCTGGGGAAAAAGCAACTTTTCAATGTCGGCGCCAGAGGCGCTCAACATCACGGTGGATTTGTTCGGTACCCCGGTGCCGGCGTATCGCATTGCGGTGATTGGCATGGGTGCCCTGGTCGCCCTGGGTCTGACGCTGTGGCTGCGTTATTCCAAGATGGGCCTGTTTGTGCGCGCCGCCAGCACCGACCCCACCACCACCGCCATGCAGGGTGTCAACACCGACCTGCTCAGCGCCGGTGTGGTGGGGCTGGGCACCGCCCTGGCCGGTTTGGCCGGTGTGGTTGCGGCACCCTTCCTGTCCTTGTCGCCGTCCATGAGCAGCGACGTGATCATTGATTCGTTTGTGGTGGTGGTGATCGGGGGCTTAGGCTCGCTGGCTGGCGCTTTTGTTGCGGCGATGGTGCTGGGGATGATTCAGGCGGTGGGCGCGGTGTATTTGCCTGACCTTGCCGCCATGCTCCCCTTTGCGCTGATGGTCGCCATCCTGATCTGGAAGCCGGCCGGGCTGGCCGGCAGCCGTACTTGAAAAGGGTGCCCATCATGTCTATTCAACGAATTGGCCTAAGTACCGCCATCGCGCTGGCGGTGGGGGGCAGTGTGGCACTGGGTGGTTCTGCCAACCTGTTGTCCCTGCTCACGCAGGCCATCATTTACGCGGTGTTTGCCATCGGCATCGGCCTGCTGCTGCGGCAAAACGGCATGGTCAGCTTTGGCCACGCCTTGTTTTTTGGCTCGGCGGGCTACTTTATTGGCATCCTGCTGCAACTTAACACCATGCCCGCCGAAGCGGCCATTTTGGTCACTCTGCTGGCCTTGACCTTGATGGCCTTTGTCATGGGCTTGGTGATTGTGCGGGTGCCAGGCATTGCCTTTGGCATGTTGACGCTGGCCATTGGCCAGATGTTCTACCTCACTGCTTCGCGTTCACGCGGCCTCACTGGCGGTGCCGATGGCATGAGCATTGAGTGGCCGGCCACGCTGTTTGGCGTATCAATGTCAAAACTGGTCAAGCCGGACATGATGTTTCTGATTTGCTGGGTGACCCTGGTCGTGGTGTTGCTGCTGCTGTCGCTGCTGCTGCGCACCCGTTTTGGCAGCATCACCGAAGCCGTCCGTGACAACGAGGAGCGGGCCCGCTTCATCGGTATCCGCACCTTGCTGCCACGGGCTGTGGTCTACGCCCTGTCGGCCACTGTGACCGGTGTGGCGGGTTTGTTGTCAGCCTTGAACACCGGTTTTGTCTCGCCAGAAAACCTGCACTGGAGCCTGTCCGGGGTGGCGCTGATGATGGTGGTCGTGGGCGGGCACAAGGTGTTGTGGGGACCAGCCCTGGGCGCCGTGGTGTACTTTTTGGCCAAGGACATCCTGGGCCACTATGCCAGCCACTGGATGGCCATTTTCGGCATCACCTTGATCGTGGTCATCGTATTTTCACCGACCGGCATTGCCGGGGCGCTGGCGAAATTGGTCAGAGGCAAGTCTGCCCCCGGCGCGCTGGCCAAGACATTGGGGCATTGAATGGACACGTCAGATAAGGAACTGGTGCTGGATGCACAGGATGTGGCTATCCACTACGGTGGTGTCAAGGCGGTCGACGGCGTGGACATCAGCCTCAAGCGCGGCCAGATTCACGGGCTGATCGGGCCCAACGGTGCCGGTAAATCCACTGTCATTGATGCCTTCACCGGCCGTGTGCGACTGACCCGGGGCAAGGTGTTGCTGGCGGGTGTTGACGTCACCGACCTGGGCCCGACCGAGCGCAGGCAACGCGGCTTGTCGCGGAGCTTTCAGCGCACCAGTATTTTTGGGCAAATGATGGTACGCCAGCAGGTGGAGCTGGCCTCGTACAAGATGGGGGTGGTTGATTCGGGCGCCGACGCCGACGCCATCCTGGGGGAACTTGACCTGATGCACCTGAGCCACGCCGTGGCGGCAGATCTGGGTTATGGCGAGCAGCGTCGCCTGGATTTGGCGCTGGCGCTGGTGGGCCGCCCGGCAGTCTTGCTGCTGGACGAGCCCATGGCCGGCCTGTCGGTAAAAGAGTCACACGATCTGGCCAAACACCTGCAGGCCTTGACTTCACGCTGGGACGTCTCGGTGCTGCTGGTCGAGCACGACATGGACGTGGTGTTTGGCATCTCTGATGTGGTGACGGTATTTGAACTCGGTCGCGTGATTGCCACGGGCGAACCCGCCACGGTGCGGGCTGACCCCAGGGTGCGCACCGCTTATCTCGGGAGCGCAGCATGACGGCTTTATTAAAGCTTGAGCAAGTCAACGCCTTTTATGGTTCGGCGCACATTTTGTACGACCTTGACTTGACGGTGAATGCCGGCGAGCGGGTGGCCCTGATTGGCCGCAATGGTGTTGGCAAAACCACGGTGGTCAACACCATTTTTGGGCTGGCCACACTGCGTAGCGGACAGATTCATTTGGGTTCTTACGCTTTGAAAAAGCCGCGCCCTTATATGGCGGCGCAGCACGGCGTGGTGGTGGTGCCGCAAGGCCGGCGCATTGTGGCCAATTTGTCAGTCGAGGAAAACCTGCAGCTTGGTGCTGCGGTCGGCCGCAAAGGCCCCTGGAATGTGGCCGAAATCTACAAGCTGTTTCCCATTCTGCAAGAGCGCGCCCACACCCCCGGCACGGCGCTCTCAGGCGGTCAGCAGCAGATGCTGGCCGTCGGTCGGGCGCTGATGGCCAACCCCAGTCTGATTTTGCTGGACGAGCCCACCGAGGGCCTGGCCCCGGTGATCGTGGACCAGCTGGCCGACATCTTCAACCAGGTCGCAACCCAGGGCACCGCGCTGTTGTTGATTGAGCAAAACATGAGCCTGGTGATGCGTGTGGCCGAGCGTTATTGCGCCATGACCAAAGGCGCCGTGGTGGCGCAAGGGCGGGTTGAGAACACCCGCGAGAGCCTGCTCAATCTTGAGAGCCACATCATGGTTTGACCCGAATTTTTTCGTGAAAGTAGCGGTGACCGGACCGATTCCGGCAATTTATATCCATCTGGAGACAACAACATGTTCAAACTGAAACCCCTACAACGCACTCTCGCCGCGCTGACCCTGGCCGCTGCCTTGCCGATGGCGGCACAGGCCCAAGCCAAAGACCCGGTCAAGGTCGGCCTGGTGTCGTCCAAGTCCGGCGTTTTCGCCGAGCAGGGCGGTGAAGTCATCAACGCCATCAGGTTCGCCATTGAAGAAGCCAATACAAAAGGTGGTGTTGATGGCCGCAAGGTCGAGCTGTCCGAGGCTGACGACGAGAGCACACCCGATGCTGGGCGCCGTATGGCCGAAAAGCTGTCCCGCGACGGCTACAACCTGCTGATTGGCGCGGTGCCGTCGTCGGTATCACTGGCCATCATGCAGAACCTGGACCGTTGGGACGCTGCCTACTTTGTGCAGGCGTCCAAGTCTGACAAGATCACCACCGACAGTTGCAAGGCGCGCGCCATCCGCACCAACCACTCGGATGCCATGGACATCGCCATGATCAAGGAGTGGGCCAAGACCATCAAGGGCAACACCTTTGCCACCCTTGGTGCCGACTACGTCTGGGGCCGTGACTCGGCCGAATCGTTCAAGAAAGCGGTGGAAGCCCAGGGCAAAAAAGTGCCGCTGAGCCTGTATGTCCCGCTGGGCACCAAGGATTTCTCACCCTATCTGGCACAACTCAAGGCGGCCAACGTGGACGCGATTTGGGTGGCCGAGGTCGGCCGCGACGCCATCGCTTTCATGAAGCAGTCGGCAGAGTTCAACCTCAAAACCCCGCTGCTCACCCACGCCATGCTGTCCAACTTCATGATCAATGCCGTCGGCAAGTTCTACGAAGGTGTGCCGGGCAACCTGGGCTACTCGCCTGACCTGGACAACCCGCGTAACAAGGACTTTGTCAAGTCGTTCAAGGCCAAGTTCAATCGCCTGCCGACCGACGTGGAAGGCCAGGCATACAACGGCATCCAGGTCATGTTTGAAGGTGTGAAGCTGGCCAAAAGTGTCAAGCCCGCCGACGTGACCAATGCCCTGCGTCAAAACGTCACCCTCGACACCATCTACGGCAAGGTGGCCTTACGCGCGTCCGACAACCAGTTGGTACTCCCCAATTATGTGGGCCGTGTCAAATCAGTTGACGGCGCGCTGCGCCAGGTGGTCGAGCAGACTTTTGATACCTCACTGACCCCGCCCGCATCGCCTTTGTGCAAGATGTAATTGACTGTATGTCCTCCCGCGAGGGAGGACTTTTTCTGTATTTTTTGTTTTCAATCGGAGACCTCTCATGGCGCACGCCGCATTCAACTGGCAAGACACTTTTCTGCTGGATCTGCAACTCAGCGATGACGAACGCATGGTGCGCGATGCCGCCTTCGCCTACAGTCAGGACAAGCTGCTGCCCCGCGTGACACAGGCTTTTCGAAATGGCACGACCGACGCCGGCATCTTCCGCGAAATGGGTGAACTCGGCCTGCTTGGCCCCACCATTCCCGAAGCCTATGGCGGCCCCGGCCTGAACTACGTGGCCTACGGCTTGATTGCCCGCGAAGTGGAGCGCGTGGACAGTGGCTACCGCTCCATGATGAGTGTGCAAAGTTCGCTGGTGATGGTGCCCATTTTTGAATTCGGCACCGAGGCCCAGCGCCAAAAATTTCTGCCCAAGTTGGCCACCGGCGAGTGGATTGGCTGCTTCGGCCTGACCGAGCCCGACCACGGCTCCGACCCCGGCTCGATGGTGACGCGCGCCCAGAAAGTGGCCGGCGGCTACAAGCTGTCGGGCAGCAAGATGTGGATTTCCAACAGCCCGATCGCCGACGTGTTTGTGGTCTGGGCCAAAGAGGTGAGCGAATCTGGCCAAGTGGGTCCCATCCGCGGCTTCGTGCTGGAAAAAGGCATGGCGGGCTTGAGCGCTCCGGCCATTCACGGCAAGGTGGGCCTGCGTGCCAGCATCACCGGCGAGATTGTCATGGACAGTGTGTTTTGCCCCGAGGAAAACGCTTTCCCCGAGGTGCAAGGCCTCAAGGGCCCGTTCACCTGCCTCAACAGCGCCCGCTACGGCATTGCCTGGGGCACCCTGGGTGCGGCCGAAGACTGCTTTACCCGCGCCCGCCAGTATGTGCTGGACCGCAAACAGTTTGGCAAACCGCTGGCGGCCAACCAATTGATTCAAAAGAAGCTGGCCGACATGTTGACCGAAATTTCGCTCGGCCTGCAGGGCTGCCTGCGCTTGGGCCGCATGAAGGATGAGGGCACGGCAGCGGTGGAAATCACCTCGGTCCTGAAGCGCAACTGCTGCGGCAAGTCGCTGGACATTGCCCGACTGGCGCGCGACATGATGGGTGGTAACGGTATCAGCGACGAATACGGTGTGGCCCGCCACCTGGTCAACCTGGAAGTTGTCAACACCTACGAAGGCACGCACGACATCCACGCCCTGATTTTGGGCCGCGCCATCACCGGCATTGCCGCATTCTGATAATTCTGGAGCCTTTGAAATGAAAATACTCGTCGCAGTCAAACGTGTGGTGGACTACAACGTCAAGGTACGCGTCAAAAGTGATGGCAGCGGCGTTGACCTGGCCAACGTCAAAATGAGCATGAACCCGTTCGACGAAATCGCCATCGAAGAAGCCGTGCGTTTGCGAGAAAAAGGCGTCGCCACCGAGATCATTGCCGTGTCTTGTGGCGTGACACAGT